>Ga0334898_1002195_pt1 | contig 18641 bp, 18 predicted proteins | sample GraSluR3_MG_10_FD_207228 | JGI IMG/M metagenome (GOLD analysis project Ga0334898, IMG submission 207228) | Sludge microbial communities from methane-producing bioreactor in Wageningen University, Netherlands - Granular Sludge_3_08-R3 | ecosystem: Engineered > Bioreactor > Anaerobic >... | reverse complement strand
GCAACCAGCAATTATCGATGTTTAATGGATATTACGGCCATTTTATGTACAATGAACTATTTTTTCACGATGGCCAAACCGGACAGATAATAGTTCCTGTGTTACGCCCGGGAAACTGCCATTCCAACAAATGGTATGTGGCTATACTGAAACGTATATTGATAAAAATCAAAGAACAATATCCGGATATTCAGATTATCATCCGTGCCGATAGTGGGTTTAGCTGTCCTTCATTTTATAAACTTGCCGATGATTTCAATCTTCAGTACGCAATAGGCCAAGCCAGTAACGAAGTATTAAAACAAAAGGTTTCCCGCGTTGTAAAAGCGGTTACCCATTTGTTTGTGTCCCAAAATATCAAGCACCAGCATTTTATAAGTTTTGAGTACCAGGCCCAAACATGGCACAAGCCACAACGTTGTTATTCAAAAATCGAAAGCACCGGGAAGGGATTAAATGTCAGACATTTTATAAGTAACATGGACGAAAAGGACGCCCGTTCAATATATTTTGGGTTTTACGTAAAACGTGGTGATGCCAGCGAGAACCGTATCAAGGAAGTAAAAAACATGTGTTTTTCCGGCAGGTTGTCCAACCATGGGTTTTGGGCAAACTTTATGAGGTTGATAATGAGCAGTCTGGCATATGAATTGTTTTTGTTGCTAAAACACGCGATTAAACAAACCAAATACGAAGCAGCAAAAAAATGGCAAATAAACACAATTAGGGCCTCGCTGCTAAAAGTAGGTGCAACCATAAAAAAGACCAAAAGACGGATATATTACAGGTTTTCCAAAGCTTTTCCATATCAGGATTTATTGCGGGAACTTATTTGCCGATAGTGCTAAATGAGGCATTCATGGGATTGGTATGTCTTGTCGTGAAAAAATAGGTTTTCCCCGATTTTTGACACATAAAACAGAGCACATTTTACCCATAATCGTGGAATATCTTATCCATAAAAACCAAAATCCATTACAAAAATTTATATCCCGGCAAAATCTTGTGCAAATTTTTAAATTGAAGCCGTGATGAATAATGCGGGTTAAATTGTAATTGTAACTCTTAAACATGTTTCGACAAATATATGACAAGGGAGAAATTTTGGCAGGCAAAAACTGTTCTTTTATGGGGTAAAATTGTATTTCACGCTGCCGTTTTATTGGAGATAACGGTTTGGAAATAAACTACAAACAATAATAGTTATTTTTGATAGCAAGGCTGAAAGCTCTACTTTTTGCTAACTGCAAAATTGTGTTGGTTTGCCTCTATATTATCTCTTTGCTGCTGGATGTAGTCAGTCGGTGTAAGCCCGTATTGCTTTTTAAAACAAGCCCTAAAATGTTTTAGCGAGACGAACCCGGTTTCAAAAGCGACTTCCGAGATATTCATTTGGCTCTTCACCAACAATTGAGCGGCTTGTTTTAATTTGATTGTTTGAATAAAACCATGGGGAGAAAGGCCGGTAATTGCTTTGATTTTTCTGAAGAAAGGACTTCTGCTCATTCCCAGCCCGGCAATCAACTGATCGACCTTAAATGAAGGATCGGAAATATGCTCGCGAATGATATCGATGGCATCGTTTAAAAACGATTCATCAGTCGATGTAGGCGCTATCTCGGCCGGTTCCATCAATGCGCCTGTTTTAAAACGGACAATCAATTTTTGCCGGGTTTCAAGCAGGTTTCGTATCTTAAGCAACAGCACGCTAATATTGAAAGGCTTTGTAATGTAGTCGTCGGCACCAGTTTCCAGTCCTTTCACCTGCTGTTCTTCCGATGTCAGGGCGGTGAGTAAAATAACAGGGATATGGCTTGTGTCAAAATTGGTTTTTACCTTTCTACACATCTCCAACCCGCTCATTGGCTGCATTAGAATATCGGAAACAATTAAGTCAGGATTTAACTTTACTGCCTTTGCGTATCCTTCCTCTCCGTCTTTCGCTTCATGTACATGAAAAAACTCTGAAAGCTCGCCCCTTATAAACTGGCGCAAATCATTCTCGTCTTCAACGACAAGGACGGTATATTGTTTTTCCACAGAAAATTCCTTATCGAGCGTGGAACGAAACAATTGGTCCTGTTCATGCTGAGAGACAGATATATCAGATAATTCCGGAGTTTTTGGTGCATCTGCCACTGCAACAAAATCGTTGGGCAAAAAATGCGATTTACCAAGCCGGAAACCGACCGTGAATGTACTTCCTTCTCCGGGTTCACTTTCTACACTGATGGTACCGTGCTGGATTTCGACGAGACTCTTAACAAGCGCAAGGCCGATTCCCGTGCCTCCTTCCGAATCATCCGGCGACTGGTAAAAACTGTCGAAAATATACGTCAGATCATTTTTATTGATCCCTTTCCCTGTATCTTTTACAATAATTGCCGCCTTGTTCGATTCCTTATCGAAGTCAATCCCGATGTCAATTTTCCCATATTCTGGCGTGAATTTAAAGGCATTCGACAACAAGTTCAGGAATATTTTTTCAATCATATCTGCATCGACCCATAAATACATTTTTTCAAATCGGGAATGAAATGAAAACCGGATATTCTTTTCATGCGCCAGTTCCATAAATGACTGGTGCAAATTATTAATAACCGAAACAATATCGTGCCTGCTTATTTTAGGTTGTTTCGTTCCATGTTCCACTTTTCTGAACTCCAAAATCTGGTCGATAAGTTTTAATAACCGATCGGCATTTTTTCTAATCAACAGGAGTTGTTTGTGCTGAGCACTATTCGCACGCGTACTTCTGATTAACTTTTCCAAAGGGCCCATTATCAGGGTCAAAGGAGACCGTAAATCGTGTGTGATATTGGTAAAAAAGCGGAGTTTGTTTTGATTAATCTCATTCTGCTTCTCTTTTCCTGCACGTTCAAGTTTCAGCGCATCTTTTAACCGTATTTGAAGCAGGATATAACTGTTAACAATAAAAATCAGGGTAAGTAATAAAACGGTCCAAATTGCGAAGGCCCAGGATGTTCTGTACCAAGGAGGTAAAATATTTATTTTTAATGATTTGCCTGTTTCGTTCCAAACGCCGTCATTATTTGCCGCTTTAACGGTAAACATATAGTCTCCCGATGGAATATTGGTGTAAGTTACCTGGTGGGAATTTTCCATTTCAATCCAGTCTTTATCAAAACCCTGTAACCGGTATTTGTAAGTGTTTTTACTGGGAAGTGTATAATTTAAAGCGACGAAATCAATCGTGAACGTATTCTGATTAAATGATAATGAAACTTCATCCCTGTTTTTTAAATTGATGACCAAAGCATCGTCTTTTATTTTCTTTTCCGCTTTATCTTTTTTTACACTGAGTGATGTTAAAAAGACAGGCGGTTCATAAGGATTCGTTTTTAATTCCTCCGGGTTGAAACAATATATTCCGCTGGTACTTCCAAAGTAAAGATTACCATCGCTTGCTTTCAACGTAGCATTTTCATTAAAGTGGCCGATTATTCCGTCATCATATTCAAGATTCCTGAACGTCTCTGATTCAGTGTCAAACACAGAAAGCCCTTTTTCTGTGGAAATCCACAAGTTGCCTTTATTGTCATTCACTAATCCGTTGATTTTATTGCTTGGCAACCCGTCGTTGACCGTATAACAAACCGTATCGTGCCTCGTTTGGTTCATACACCACAATCCGGTATTACTTCCTATCCACAATTTATTTTCTGTAGTTTCCATTATCGAGGTTACATGAACAAGTGCAGAACCCGGATTGCCTAACACTACTTTCTCTATTTTATCGACGGAAGGCCGGTACTTTAACAGGCCGCCGACCCCTCCCAACCAAATTGTTGAATCTGAGTCCTCACGAAAACAACTGATAACCGTTGCGCGAGAAGACAGATCAAAGTCTTTCAAGGTGTTTTGTGCAGGATTATATTTATAGACCACATACCGGCTGCCAGAACCAATCCAAATATTCCCTCTCCGATCTTCATAAAGGCTTTTGATAATAGAGCCATCCAAATTGAACGGCAATTTCTTATTTATCAACTGATTGTCCTTTGTAAACTTAAATAATTTCAAACCTTTCCAATGCGTTCCAACCCAAATATTTTGATTATTGTCTTCCAGAATGGCGTTGACTACATTCATATCTTTAGATAGTTCCTCATAATGGAGAAATTTTCGCTCCTCCTTAATAAGAAGATTTACCCCACCTCCATCGAGTGCAACCAAAATATTGCCATTATCCAATTCTGAAAGTCCCAAAACAGAACTGGCGCTTATTCCTGTCGGATTTCCTTTTTCATATCCCCAATACAAAAAGTTTGTTTTAAACGGATCATATACATGCAAGCCGGCATTTGTAGTCCCAATCCAGACTTCTCCTCTCGAAGCCCGGCTCAATGAAGTTATTGCATATATCGGGTACTCACTATTGATACCGACAGATACCGTTTGTTTTTTCCTGAAGTTATAGCTCAAAATGCCATGTCCGTCTGTTCCAATCAAGAGGATTGAGTCATTAAGTTCCAACATCGATAGTATAAAAGGGAACTGTTCATCTTGCTCATCTGCATAACTTAAATCCAGATTAATAAGCTGTTCATCCTTTGTGACCTTGTAAATCCCTTTATCCGACCCGATAATAATATTGTTGAAATCAGAATATATTGCTGATTGAACAGTGTGTTCAGCAAGCCTGCGGTCAATGCCGGTAAATGTAAACTCTTTTCTTTCGGTATCAAAATGTACCGTTCCATTATCAACATAAGCAATAAACAACAAATCCTCAGATGCCGGCAAAATTGTTTTTAACGGGGATTGTTTAGGCGCAAAAAAGGATTCTGTAGTGTTTCTTTTCCTGTCATAACGAACCAGTTCACCCGAAGTGGTTCCCAGCCAGAAAACAGAAGAATCCTGCTGATGCACCGATAAAACATCATAGTTTCCTTCCTTAAAAAAAACCGGTTCCACAGTCCCTTCTTGAATATCGTAAAGAAACAATCCGTCATTCGTAATAATCCATATATTTCCTTCCGAATCTTTATAAAATTCCCTGATATTTTTTTGTTGCCCGTTTTTCTCATTTAACGGGACCGGCTGGAACGAATAGCTATCGAATTTAAACAACCCGATATGGGTTCCAATCCAAATGAATCCATCGGAATCCTGAACAGTACAAGTAATATAGTCCGGCAGGGAACCTTTGAGGAAGGTATAAGAAGTAACATTAATTGTATGTATACCCGCGTTTATATTTTCAGCATATCCTAGTACTTCAAATCCAATAATAGCAATAACAAGAGGGAGCAATTTAGTTATGGCTAAAATTGATTTTTTCGGTACCATCTATACATTTGACAATTCATATCATCTTTGACAAATATAATGAATTAATAAAGGAACCGCCAAAACAAAATTTTTAACCCACAAAATCAGAAATAGTTTATTTATTACGTTTTTTCAGTATTTCTACCATGATTTTTTATTGTATTAACCTCTGCTTCAACCTCTTCATATCATCAGCTATTTTTGAATCTATAATCCGCGCATAAATTTGCGTGGTTTTTAAAGAACTGTGTCCTAACATTTTTGAAACAGTTTCAATGGGAACTCCGTTTGAAAGGGTAACAGAAGTTGCGAAAGAATTACTCAAAAAGAAAACCTCAGATAAATTGGAATAAAGAACTGATTATTAGCGCATAATTGCGTTATCTCTCCGTGTTCTTCCAACCTTTAAAATGGAAGAATAACACGCGCTAAGGCAAAAGTTTTGTTACCTATGTATTGCCCTTTTGGGGGACATGGGAAAGAATAAAAAGAACGCCGGATAGCCGGAAATAACGTAATCAATCAACCTTTCTTCAGCCAAAGATCGGCAATCTTTGACGGTCATCGGCAAAAAGGTTGAAAAACGGGTGCTGACCGGTGCTTTATGTGCTGATAAGCTGCATTTTACATAACTTCAAATGACTCTGTAACAGTTAATTTTAAAATTTAAAGACAGGGTTATGAAGCAAGCAATCAAATTATCGTTTTACCTCAAAAAGAATGAGGAAAAACCCAATGGGACATGCCCCGTTATGGGACGCCTTACCGTCGGCAAAACAATGGTGCAGTTCAGCGCCAGGATAAACGTGCCCTTATCCCTTTGGGATACCCCATTCGGACGCTGCAAGGGCAAAAGTAAACAAGCCGTTGAAACCAACGGGCAACTGGACAAAATACGCCTATCGGTTAATTATCACTACCAGGAGATAATCGCCGTCAAAGAAAAAGCAACGGCGGAACAGGTGAAGAATGCTTTTTCAGGTATTGCTTCCGAACAGGAAACACTGGTGAAGTATTTTGAAAAGCATAACACGAATTTCGCAAAACGGGTCGGGGTAAACCGCACTTCCCACACGGGCTTTGAATATGAAAACGCCCTGCGGCACCTTAAAAACTTCCTGAAACATAAATATAAAGTTTCGGATGTCCCGTTTTCCGCATTGGACGATGCTTTCATCAACAGTTACGACTTTTACCTGCGTGTGGAATTACAGTTAAAACCGAATACGATCCTGGGAATCGTTACCCGGATGCGAAAGATGATAAAGTATGCGGTTTGCGAAGGCATCACAACCAGTGATCCTTTTATCAACTATGCTCCGGAACGCCCCAAACCGCAACAAAAATACCTTACCCGTGCCGAATTGGATAAGATCATGAACACCCCCTTGGACCACCCCAACCGCTACCTGACACGGGATATGTTCCTGTTTTCCTGTTTTACCGGGCTTGCCTACCGGGATATGTGCAATCTTTCACAAGAGAATCTGTATAAGGCAGACGACGGGGTGACCTGGATCAAAACCACCCGGCAGAAAACAGGGACACCCTGCGAAATCCCCTTATTGGATTTTCCGTTGCGGATCATCAAAAAGTACCGGGGCCTGGCCCCCGAAGGGAAACTGCTGCTCATGCTCAGTTGTGGCAAACTAAACGTTAACCTGAAGAAAATCGGCCAAATATGCGGGATAAAAAGACGGCTTATCTTCCACATGGGCAGGCATACCTACGCAAGCGAAATCACGCTGTCACAGGGAGTCCCTATTGAAACGGTGAGCCGGATGCTGGGGCACAGCGACCTGCGTTCCACCCGCATCTATGCGAAAATCACCAACGATAAGATCAGTGAAGACATGGGCAAGCTTGAAAAAAGGATTAACAACAAATACGAATTAGTCCAATAACGATGATGGAAACGAAAAAAATATTGAAAGGACGCAGTAAACACCGCAGCACGTTCGCCGTGATGTTTTACATCAACCGGACAAAAACGAAAAAGGATGGTATGTGCCAGCTTCTATGCCGCGTAACCATTGACACAAGCGTGGCGCAGATAGGCACAAAGATAATGGTCGATCCGTCCGTGTGGGATGGCAAAGCCGGACGGGCTACCGGCAAGAGCAGAAACGCCATTTTTGTCAACCAGGGCATAGACAAGCTGATAGAAGAAATTACGGCCCATTACAGGGAACTGCGTACATCCCTCGGCTTCGTTACAGCGGAACTGGTAAAAAACGCACTGAAAGGTATCGCCAGGAAACAAATCACCCTGATGAAACTCTTTAAGGAACACAATGAGGAATTTCAAAAGCGGGTTGGCGTGGACAGGGTACAGGCAACACTCGACCATTATGCACGCACATACGAATTACTGGGAATATTCCTGCAAAAATACAATACCGAAGACGTAACGCTCCGCAGCCTTAGCCTGGCCTTTATCGATGCCTTCGACCTGTTTTTAAGGCAGGACAGGCTGATGGCACAGCATACGGTATCGGGGCACCTGATCAACCTGAAAAAGATTGTCCGCCGCGCGGTAAGCCAGGGAACCCTCAAACGCGACCCGTTTGTCACCTTTATCCCGGAACAGCCCGAACGCAAATGCCGCCACCTGAAAGCCGAAGAACTGGACCGGTTGATGAACGTACATATTGACAGCAAAAGCCTTTGCCACACAAGGGATATGTTTATTTTTTCGACCTTCACCGGCCTGGCTTACGCCGATTTGTTCAACCTGTCGGAAGAACACGTGAAAACCGGGGCCGACGGCAGCTTATGGATAAAGATAAACCGGCAGAAGACAAAAACCGAGTGCAATATCCGCTTGCTGGAGATACCCCGCCAAATCGTTGAAAAATACCGCCCGGAACGGAAAAGCTGTAAAATTTTCAATGTAAAAACGCTGGCCGTTATGTGCAACCATTTTCGTAAAATTGAGAATATGTGCGGTATTGAGAAAATAACCTTTCACATGGCACGCCATAATTTCGGGACGCACATTACTTTATCGCAGGGTGTTCCCTTGGAAACCGTCAGCCGGATGATGGGGCACAGTTCGATAACCACAACACAAATTTATGCACGTATCACCGATACGAAAGTAAACGAGGATATGAAAGCCCTCTCCGGGAATATCAGCAATAAATATTCGATTTATGAAGATGAACTGATGCCGGTTGGAATCAGGAACACCGATAATTTCAGGTTGAATAATAATACTGTAAACCCATTTAAAACAGAACGCAATTATGAAAAGAGGGAAAATAGAAATAAAAAATAATGAGGTATTAATATACCAAGAGGATGGAGCCCTGTGGCTTACCGGATATCAAATTGCCGACCTGTTCGGTGTATTCATTTCGACCATTGAAAACAATATCCGTTCGATCTTTAAATCAGGCTCTCTGGACCAGGGAAACGTGGTATTGCATAAGAAACACATAGATGGGACAGTCATGGAATTATACAACCTCGAAATGATCATTGCCCTCGCCTTTCGTATCCGCTCGGAAAAGGCGGAATTGTTCAGGGTGTGGGTAATAAGACGTACTGTAAATAATTTTGAAGTATATGCTTTGCCACAAATTGACACTATGCTCAATTGAATTAACAAGGGAGGCAACTGTGAGAGAGTAAGTTGCTTCCCTTGTTTCTTTATACCAGGTCGTCAATGTCCGGGGCGCTTCTGCGTGCCGACTGTAATACCTGCTCAATCTCGCTCTCCTTGTATAAAACTTTACCGTTTATCAGGTAATAAGGAAAGATCCCTGCGGCGCGGTAATCCTGCAATGCCCGGCGGCTCAGTTTTAATTTCTCCGACAATTCTTTGTCATTCAAAAAACGTTCGTTGCCGAACCTTTGGCGGTTGTCCATTTCAAGCCGTTCAAAGGTGACTTTTATCCGTTCCAATCTCCGAAACAGTTCTGCCACCTGCGGATCGGAGTTGTTCAGCAGGCTATTTTTCATGGCTGTTGTTTTTATGTGAAGACTCCAATAACTTTTCCACATCTTCAGGCCTGTAAAGGACCTTATACCTCATTTGGTAATACGGCAGGATACCGCTGTTGCGGTAGTTTTGCAGCGTACGCTTGGTTACACCCAGGATCCGGCACACGTCCTCATTGTCCAGCCAGTCGGAAAGGGACATATCTTTATCTTTCCGGTCCAACATCTCGGCTTTTTTTGCCAATGTTTCCACCCGGTTGACAAGCGAATCGAAAATCCTTGTATCAAGACTAATAATTTCCATATTTTAATTTATTATTGTTCACCTCTTTTATGAAGCTAAATGTAGCTAAATAGTTTTCAACTATTTGCCATACAGCATATTGCTGGCAGTCCTTGGCACAGTAATGGCCACTTGAGGCATTATAGCCCACCGGTTTATTTGCGATTTACTTTTGAAATCGCCGGTTATCTACAGTTTAGTTTTTACTGTGCTTCTCTCCTGTAATTTCTTCCCCGTTTAGCGGTGTATCTGGCGTCCCGGAGCGACCGCGTTCAGGTGCGAAAGTATTTCCGTGTTCTTAACGCCGAAGCAAATTCAGGCCTGCGGTTTTGCGAAAAATCTTCCTCTTTCTTTTCTGACGAGCGTATTTTCCGCAAAAAATTTGACATCGGCTAAACACTACTTTCTCATGCACCTGAAACACGGTCACTCCTCACCGGCTCCGATACGGCATAAAAAAAAGGTCAGAAATTATGAGAAACACAGTAAAAAACAGGAAACAACAATCTACCTACCTTCCAACCAACATAAAATTGATTGTGAAAGTCACTTTGATAGCCTTGGGATTCTATATTTGGGGAACTGGGTTTATCTGGGTACTGTTGGGTTTATATCTCGGCTGGGCAGTTATCAAACAACTGCTTTCCTGTCTTGTCTCCCTTGTCGTTCTCATAATCATTCTGGCTTTGCTGGTTTCATTAATCTTTTAATAGTTAAAACAATGGCAAAGTATTATTCACTATTCGGAAAAACTACCACTGACACAGAAGTATAGGTGGTAAAGGAAAATCAAATTGTTATCGGTTATGGTTATGCTATGGGCGAATCCCGGTATGTGGTTTACAAAGTGGAACACATCAATAACCGGGGTTATATGTACCACCTAATCAATACCGATACCAAAGACATGGACAAGACCGACATAATAAACCCCTTGTCCAAAAAATTCGGCATTGGCAGGTATTACGATGATGTTAATCCCGAATTTATGGATGCATTTGAGGTTGCTATACTCCTTCAGGAAGCACAGTCGAAAGCCAAAGTGGAAGACGACAAAGCCGAAAAAGAGCGGATAACAAAGGAAGAAGTTAAAGAGTTCGGTCGCAAACGTTTTACAGAGATTTTCCCGCAAGATGCACAGGCAGTTATTGTGGCAAGGTTGAAGCAGGACGAAAGCGATATGCAAACAGATTACTTTGCAAGCAGCACACAGCGCACCGTCATTTTAGGTTTTTCCACACACAAAAGGGACATCTTTTCGGAGATGCGCAAACACGCCGAACACTTTGAAGAAACTGGTTACCTCTCTGAATACAATAAGGATTACGAACATCGGGAAAAATACAGCATGGGCGCAGGCTACTATTTGGGAGAAAGCAAATATCACGGGTGGATAATCGAAAAAGTGCCAGTGTATGACCGTACCCGAACGATTGAGGAATTCGCATACATCGCAGGCAACGAAGATAACATACGCATAAATAAGCCGGACGGAACACCGCATGTTAACCCTAAGTTAGAAGACAAAGCAAATTGTACAATGGTAGAATATTCATCCAAAGCGGTCGCTGTTTTCGGTAATACCAAACCAATCAAAGACGAACTCAAAGCGATGGGCGGACGGTTTAACAACAGATTGACTTTTAAAGGAGAAAAAATCGCAGGATGGATTTTTCCCAAGTCAAAAGAACAGCGTTTAGCCTGTTATTTCGGATTGGATTAAAATGTTTAACGAGTTAGAAAAATTCTCATCTAAATCACAAAGAATAAAAAAAATGAAACCGACAGAAGTAAATGATGGCATAATCGGAAAACGTTGCAAGTGCATTTTCACCGGCATGATGGTTACTGGTGTGATTGAGGAAATCATAAAAAACCAACACGCAGTAAATGTGAAAGTACGCTTTGATGAATCCCACTGCTGGGGCGATGAATCCTATGAAAACAACTGGTCTTTTGCCCGCCTTTCAGATGGATTTGGCTCTCTCCGCCATCTGGAAATCATTGACGACAAATACCAGGCTGTCCGGATGACTTTTCTAAAAACAATACAGGAAATAAACCGTGACTTTGTCCCGGACTATGCCAAATGGCAAAGGGTCAACCTCAAAGAATGGATTGACAACTATAAATCTTCACGCTTTACACAAATAAGCGAATGCAGTGTAATTATTACTTCCAAAGATATTGACCATCTGAAAGAATGGCTCAACAAAAATATTCCGGTAAAATCAATTGAAGAATTAATCTAAAAAATCAGGAACAATGAAAACCAACGATTCAAACAATGATAATGGATGTTCAACCTGTGCACAAGGGAATGAAAATTACACCACATTTCGTCCGACACACTGCCCAAATCAAACATTTTACCAATACGATTACCGGTATTCAGACGGAGAACTGTTTTCGACGATAGCCCCGAATTTGGAAGATTGCCGGAGCCGTCGCGATAAATGGCTGGCTAAAAGGAATAAAATGTATAAACTCTTTATCGGGTTCCGAAAGTTGGGCGAATTTGATTCCATACTGGAAGCCAAACAATTTGCAGGTAACAGCGGCTTAACCGGTGTGTTTTCCTTACGGGGTGAGAATTATTCAGATAGCTGGTATGAAACGAAAAAGATGTAAGACAATGAAGACAACAATAATAGATATTACAGGAGCACGCATTGAAGTAACGGATTTAGACAAGGCTATTGAACAATGTGAGCTTTGCAAAGACAGTCCCTACAAAATGCCTACGGGACAAACGGTTGGAGAAAACCACAGGTATATGTTATCCCAACTTGAAAAGTTGAAACATTTAAAGTAACAGACGGGCGGGTCATACCGCCCGTTACTTTTTCCATGAGCCAGTCACCTGAGCGGGAGAAAAAGTAACAAAAAGCCCTTTAATGACGGTTTCTCCCTCTAATTTTCCGGCAAAAATACAGGTAAATCACTGACAAGCTGCAAGGTCATGCCCTTCGGGTTTTGCAAACAATCTCCACACCTTCGGGTAGTATTCTTTGCAAAAACCTTGCGCGAAGTCACTGATTACCTGTGATGGTGAAAGCAAAAAATTAGTGTTAAACCATTAAAATTTTGCATTATGAAAATCGATTATTTTTCTATTCCGGAAATTACAGTGTCGTTTAAAGACAAGGTAAAAGCTTCAGAACGTTTTGTTGTTAAATGTTCCGAAGATGCTTCGCATATATTTGCCGAGGCGCATAAAGATTGTATGGAACACCACGAGGAAGTGAACGTATTGTTCCTGAACCGTGCCAACCGGGTACTTGGAATAAGCTGTATCAGCAAAGGCGGGCTGGACGGTACTGTTGTTGATATACGGATTATCCTGCAAACAGCGCTGAAAGCATCCTGCGCGTCGGTGATGCTTTCCCACAATCATCCGAGTGGCAGCCACAAACCCAGCCAGGCGGATATTGCAATTACTCAAAAACTGAAAGAAGGATGCAAAGCCGTTGGTCTGTTACTTTTAGACCACCTTATTATAACCGGCGAAGGGTACATGAGCTTCGCCGATGAAGGGCTTTTATAGCCTTTTTTTTGGTCGAATGCACAATAAATCAGCAAAATTCTTTTTTATTTGATACGATAACCAATTGCAAGCCGATAGTTGTTTTCATAAATTTTCAACTTCCCCTCACCTGAATTCTGACTGCTCAGATTAGTTATACCATATCAGGTTTCAATTCCTATGGAGAATCTTTTTAGTATGTAATTAAACCCAACGCCTGTACTTAGCGAGAAGTCTTTAAATAACCCGTTCACATCACTGGACTTCCAGGTTCTTCCTGTTCCGGCAGGGTCTAAAATTGAACCGTAAGACTTTTGTTTCGCACTGAAGATATATTGTCCCTTCAATCCTCCGTAGAATCTGAACTTGTCGTTAATGAAAAAAGTGGGCAAAATACCAACTTCTAATGCTTGCAGATGAATTACATCTTCATACCCATTGGGCTCCTTCCCCGATTTTCCGCCAAACATATTATAACCGACGAAAGGAGCGATTCCAAAAAAAGAATTGGTTTTAATGTTATACAACGGAATGGAATACTTGATTTTAAAAGAAGGGAAAACGACAAATTGATTTCTATTAAATTCAAGGTTTTCATTTGATGATGTAGTTTCCCAACTAAGTGTATTGTACCCCAAACCTGCCTCAATGCTAATTCGTTTTTTAAAATCTGGTTCCTGGGATTTTACAACAGTTGAAAGTTGAAGTATGCAAAAGGGCAGTATTATTGGTTTTTTCATGTTTTGTGTAAAAAGTGCAAAGTAAGTTTTTCCTGTGTTTATACCAAAGGACTACACTACAGAATAATCCTTTTTGTTGAAACAAAAAAGAGGTGATTGAACTACCAGGAATCCAAATCACCTCTCACCTTTAGTATTTTAAAATCTACTCGTCAGCGCTTTTATTCTGAAAACTAAATGTTTTCTGCACCACCTGACCAAAATTATCCTGAATATAAACATCGATTGTTTGCTGGTCGGAACAGTGTGAGGTATAATATAACCGGAACTCAGTCTTTTCGAGCAGGTACAAATCGTTTGGCAGGAATACAGTGCTGTCATCCATTCTCAGCTCGCCTTCTCCATCCGGTTGAAACATACGGATAAAAAACCTCGCATTTTTATATTCGCCCTCCCTGATTAAGGTACAGCGTATTTCAGCGGTTTCGCCTTCTCGAAGGCTTTCCTGTACCGGCATGGTAACCAAATCAAAACCATACGCATGAAATACATCCAGCGTGTCATCACAGGCACCAACCAGCAGCGCCAATGCTGCCAGTCCAGTCACTATCATAAATGTTCTTTTTATTTTTTCCATTTGAATATTTTTAAAGGAATACAAATTTGCCTTTCAGCGTGTTGTTCATTAGTATCACAGCATTCTCTATACCGTAGGCCACAAGCATCGACCCGTTCCGGGGCTGCATGCCTTTTGTTCCGTCAGGCCGGAAAAAACGGGTTCTTTCATACAGGAATTTTACAGCCGTTGCATGGCCAAGCACTACATCGTGAAACCATTTAGCCTCAATTTTGGAAAAGACAAGGGCAACACCGTTGTTATGCTCTGCCATCTTTTCAAGAAACCTTTTTGCCAGAGGATTGGAGTAAGGCGGGTTCAGCCATACCCTGCCGTTCCAGGGTTGTTTCAGCCCATCTTCTTCCAAAGTATAAATATGCTTTGCCGATTGGTTTAACCGGTAGGCCTCCACAGAGGTAGCCGGGTCCAAATCAAAGTCACCCAGCGAGCGAATAATTTCCGCAGGAGTGTACCATTCATCGTTCTCTTTCATAGGGCTAATTGATTATGAATTTCAATCCAACTCCGAACTGCGCATGAAAATGTCCGGTTGTTGTTCCCCGGAGCATCCGCTCCCGGCCTGTTAAAAGCAATACAATCCGGTCAGTAAGGTAGCCCTCCATTTCCAGCGTAATCGCCCCGCCATAGAGAAACCTGTCCTCGTTTTGCAGAGTAGCTCCATCATCGAGCAATTTTTCTCCCCGGTTTACGGTTTCATATCCTGCCAATGCTGATGCACCAATAGAAAAGCAAACCGCTTTGCCGGGGCTTGATAGAAAATTGTAGTAAAAACCACCATCGCCGGTAAACTGTTCTACCGGGATACGCCCGTCTTCATAAGGATAATTGCGCGAAAGGTATTCTGCTCCAAAAACCCATTTGTTTGCGTTTTTGCCATAGGTTGCCAATGCTGCACCAAAGTAATACCCTGGTTCATTGCTGTTATCTTTTGACCAGATGCCGTCAACCATTCCTCCGGTTATTTGCAACCCCTGCATCCCTGGCAGGGCACGCTGGGCGTGTGCCTTGTCACTCAGTACAAAGCACAACGCCACTGCTAAAAAAATTATCGCCGCTCTCATTATTTCACTTTTAATTCGTTAATCACTTTGGCACGAACCAAATCTGAATTCTCCACAAAAAACGACTGGTGCCGACCACCCTGCTTTTCGTGCAACTCCACCAACAAATGTTTATCATCAGGGATGGTAAATTTGGGCAGTGTAAAAACCGTGCGTTCGGTAGTTTTACCCGCTATTTCTTGAACATTGTTGTAAGCGCGGAGCGGATATATTACCTGTTCCTGAATGGCGGTGCGTTTGGCTACCTTCCTGTCCACAACCTTAAAAGTGATGTAATCCACCGAAAACGGCACGTGCGATGTGTTTTTTAGTTGCGTTTGGAAGTATAACATCCCGTTGTGTACATACAATCCTTTGAGTGTGTATTGTATCCCAAAACGTTTGGAACCGATGTGTTTGATTTCCCGTTTATCGTTTTTGTAAACCGATTTCATAATCAACCTGACCAGTAGTGGCGATTCTTGCCCCAATTCCTTCAGGTAAACATCCAGCGAGTTATTGGGCCGGTTCACGGCTTCCCCGTCATGAATAAAATCGGCCATTTCCACTGAAAGCTTCACCGGCTCATCGGCATATTTTACATTGAAGGTGTAATATGCCCCGTCTTCGGTAATCACAGCAAGGTTGCTTTCTCTTGAAAAGTCCCGGACTGCAGCTTTCACCCGCAGTACGTTTTCTGCACCGTCTGCTTTAGCAGCCAAAAGGTCGGATGAGCCTAAATCCACATAACGAATTACCGATGGGAAAATAATGTGAACCGTTTTGTTAAAAGTTATTTCAAGTGCATAGGGCGGAATCATCCGGTCGAAAGTCAGCGGACGTGTCAGCCCGTTAAAATAATCTCCTGTCGTTGGTTTTTCCTGTGCGTTAACCGCAAATAGCGTTGCTGCAAAAGCAAGCATCAAAATAATTTTCTTCATACTCTGATTGTTTTAATTGAACTTGTTTGTTTTGGATATTTTAGTGGTGAAAAATCTTGTTTACTGCACGGATGGGAGCAGTAATACCCGGTGCCCGGCTTTGAGGGTAACCCTTACTTCCCGCATCTTTTTTCCCGCGTATTGTGAGGCTCCCTGAACAACACTCCGTCCCAAATCCGCCAGCAGTTGAGAACCTGCATCGTCGGTAATGGTGATGCTACTTCCCATCGATGTGCCCATATTGGCAGCGACTTCCTTTACTGCATTGAGTTCTTCCGAACCCGGCACGGAAATCCCCGGATTACCGTCCATATCGAAAACCTCCATTTTAACCGGAATAATATTCCCTGCATACTGGATATTGGTTATCGAAACATTCATCCGTTCTCCGGAAATCCGTGCAGAGCCGGATACAAGCGTATTTTCAGGAATCAGCATTTTCCCGGCCTGTATTGGCTCCAGGATGCGTACCTGAACTTCCTGCCCATTGGTAATGGTAACTGTTTTACTGATGCAGGCAGTGATGGTGTTCTTTCCCGGTTCCATCTCCTCCCCTCCAACCGTATGAAAACCAAGGTTACGGGGTTTTGCATATTCTTTTATAAACACAGAATCTGGTACGGGAGCTGCCAGAAGCGAAACTACTCTGCCGGACACCTGCGATACCGGAAGAGAAACGGCTTCCTTTTCTGTTGCTGTGGTATTCAGTAATGGAGCAGTTACTGTTTCTGTCGCTGTTTTATCAGCGGGCATATATCTGGCAGCAATCTCATAGGATTTTTCGACAAGGGCGAGTTGCTGTTCCGCTTCGCTTTTCTCCTGAAGTTGTAGTTCCAGTTCTCCGATACGTTCTTCCAGCGCCACCTGTTCCTGACCATTTGTTTCGGGTGCAGTTTCATTGTAAAAACTGCCTAATTGCCGGTTGATGTCCTGGTACTGACCTACAGATGAGTTAAACGCGTTAGTCCTGCTGCCTCCCGAAGAACTGTTTTTGAGGCGTGACGAATTGCCACTATTCCCCAAAGGTTCAGGGACATCATGAAGTTCTATTTTCCCTGACGATACTTTTTCTTCCGGTGTTTCATCACCTAACATAAAAGCAAAATCCTGCAAAGAGTGCATCTTTTCCTGCTCTTTGTCCCTCATAGCTTCCTGCCGGTATGCATCCCGCTTGTCGGATATAATCCCGCTTTCCTTTGGTTTCGGAAGGTTGGTATTAAAAACATCCCTGGCTTCTTCATTTTTATTGACAGACGGCGCAAAGATGAGCCACATACTAACGGCAAACAGCAGGAAGAAAAGCGGAAAAACCACCATTTTCTTCCGTTTTTGTAACTGTTGGAGTGTGAGCGGCTTTTTTTCTTCCACTGCCGGTTTTTCCTCCTTGTTATTCTCTTGTTCTTTCATAATGAATTTCTTTTGATGGTTTTAAACTATCTGCTTTGTCCCTTCTGTCCTTTAATTCCAGTTGCAGGCCTTCGATATGCTTGAAATTGAGCTTCTCCCTTTCATTTTCCCCGAAACTGAACAGGGACGAAAAAGTGATGTAAAGCGACAGTCCTGCAAAAAGGAAAAGAAGGGTAAGTATTACGGTAATCCTTTTAGCGGGAGGAATTTTTCCGCACCACAGATGGAGACGGTTTTCCACCCACACTCCAATTGCTGTGAAATTCTTTTTCTTTATTGCCATACTATTTACCGGTCCAAAACCCGGAGGTCTTTGTTTTCAAGGATTTCGAATTTTTCAATAGTAAACCCGTGAGGGTTGTTATCGCTCCTGACCGAGTTTATCAGGTTACAGCGGGTAACAAGCGAGCGCTCGGTTACATTGCTCGACCGGATAATCCGTTGACGGGCATAAGTAACCGCCGTGTACGGATAACCGACAAAGTTGCACTCCACGCTGTCCACCTGCAAAACCTGCTGGATATTCCCCGAAACAATCCGGTTGAAATACCCTTTCTCCTGCATGTCCTGGTAATAGTTGTAGGCGCTGCGGTCGGCAAGGAACAGGGCGCGGGTGATATTGGATTCAATGGCGCCCCGGTCGGGAGAAAGGGTAAAAAACAATTCATGAAAGCGGATAACATGGTCACGCGCTTCTACCGGCCGGTTCTGGTTCATGTCCTGGGAGAGCGCCAGCATAAGCGATTTCCCCTGGTCGAGAACATATATTTTCTGCCGTTGCACTTCAGCAAAATTGAAAGCATTCCATACCGAATAAACGGTTATCCCGGCACAAAGGCAGATAAACACAATGGCAAAGAACCGGATTTGCCTGAATGATGTTTCTA
>Ga0334898_1002194_pt1 | contig 18648 bp, 17 predicted proteins | sample GraSluR3_MG_10_FD_207228 | JGI IMG/M metagenome (GOLD analysis project Ga0334898, IMG submission 207228) | Sludge microbial communities from methane-producing bioreactor in Wageningen University, Netherlands - Granular Sludge_3_08-R3 | ecosystem: Engineered > Bioreactor > Anaerobic >... | reverse complement strand
ATAACAAAAATGGTCCCGTTTAACAAAGAAATTTTTGTCAATAATAAAAAATCCTGGACAAATAATTTGGTTTTGTCATAGTAATCGGGGCAGGCACTGAAACACTGAAACACTGAAACACTGAAACCATGAAACCATGAAGCACTGAAACCACCGAGTTCTCGGGGCAGGCCAATGCGATTGCGCGATTGAACGATATAAAAATATCTTCATCCCGATAGAGCGCAGCGAGGAGAACGTCCGTATCGATGGTCCAGCTTGTCCAACCTTTGTCCGGGATCAGCTCTTGCTTTTAAACCCAGGCTTGTTGTATCTTAGCCCACTGGATCATCAAGCCAACCATTGGTCATCTTCTTAATAAAAATATACTGAACATAATCTTTATGGCCCGCTTTGAAAAACTGATGAAACGAAGTGTCTCGTTACTGGCAAGCGACTTGTTTATGCACGCCTGGAACGACAAGAAGCTGTTTTCACGTCGCACCGGCTTTGACACACGTGTGAGTAATTTTGAATTCATTGAAAATGATGCCTGGTTCGATCTGGATTGGTTCGGGGATATCATGGCTTCTCACTGGAATGATGACCCGGGGATATTCTTTCGTTTTACACACAACGGGCAACTGGCAGGTGAAAAACTGATCCATTTCTGCCGTAAAATGGTTTTTGAAGGGAAAGACCCTGCAGGGCTGGAAGATCTGTTCTGGCGCTCGGCCAAACTCTTGCAGGATGTTTCGGTTTTCATCCCAATCACCCATCCGCTCAGCAAACTGATAGAGCGCAAAGTGATCGCCATCCTTAAACAACATGGTGTTACCGATGCCGAAATGGACGAGAAAGTATTGGAGGTATCGGTTCCGGTCAAAAAAAACGGACCTGAACAGGAGCTGACAGATCTGAAAAGGATCAAAAAACATATGAATGAGCCTTCCTTTGACCTGGATGCTGCCCTGAAGATCCATTGGCAGAAGTATTCCTACCTCGGTTCACGTGACCTGTTTTCGGCGGGATATTCTCCGGACTTCTTTCGCAATAGCCTGAATGATAAAAATCTCGACAATATGGGCATCAGCCGGGAAGCCCCATCCGGGTTTTGTTTTTCATCAGGAGAACAGGAAATGATCGACCTGATGAAAGAATTCGTGTGGTTCAGAAATTACCGTACAGAGAAATTCTTCGAAGCCTTATTCTTCCTCGAGCCGCTTTGGAAGGCCGTTTCCTCAGGGCACCAACTCGGAGAACGTGACCTTTTCTATTATCTGGCCAATGAGGTTTCCCTGCTTTTTACCCATGGCGTCAAGGTGCCTGAAGAGGAGTTGAATGCCAGGAAAGCGGGAAGTGCCCTGCTGCTCGATGACAATAAGTTTCTCCTGCTGACCGGTGAGGGCCTGAGGCAGAAAGAGGCTTCGCTGAAAGAGGCTGACGAAAGCCTGACGAGTGAGATCAAAGGAATGATCGTGTGCCGGGGCAATTGCCGGGGGCCGGCTTCCATTGTTCTTGACGACAGCGAACTGGACAAGGTTCATGAGGGGGATATCCTGGTTACGAATATGACAACCCCTGATTACATCCCTGCCTTACGGAAGGCGGCGGGTTTCGTGACCGATGAAGGCGGCGTTACCTGTCACGCTGCCATCGTGGCCAGGGAACTGAAAAAGCCCTGTATCGTGGGGACAAAAAAAGCCACACAAATACTGAAAGACGGCGACATGGTTGAGGTTGACGCCAATACCGGATATGTCCGCATCCTTACCTGATCAGAGACAAATGAAAACATATATCCGGAAATTCAGTGAAATCGCGGCAAAGGATGTCGAACTTGCCGGAGGAAAAGGAGCGAACCTCGGAGAGCTGTTCAATCATGGAATCCCTGTTCCGGATGGCTTTGTCATCCTGAGCTCCTGCTATGAACGCTTTCTTGAGATCGCCGGGCTGAATGCACGAATCGCGGCTGTGCTTGAACATCTGAAAGCCGACGATGTTGATGCCCTTACCGCTTTTTCTGACCAGGTGACCGGTTGGATCCTCGGGACAGAGATTCCTGAAGCGATCACCGAGTCCATCTACACACTGTTTGATGAATCAGGAGTTCCCCTGGTTGCCGTCCGCTCCAGTGCCAATGCAGAAGACCGGGCCGATTCAGCCTGGGCCGGGCAACTGGATACCTATCTGGGAACCACACGTGATACATTGATCCTCAATATAAAAAAATGCTGGGCTTCTCTCTTCACCCCCCGTGCATTGGCATACCGCTTCCAGAATCGTCAGATGACGGCCGGGATCGCCGTTGCCGTTGTGGTTCAGGAGATGGTGGCGAGCGAAGTGGCAGGCGTGGCATTTTCCATCCATCCGGTCACACAGGACCCGGATCAGATGATCATCGAAGCCGGATTCGGATTGGGAGAAGCAGTGGTTTCGGGGGCCATCACACCCGACAGTTACGTGATCAGGAAGAGCGACAGACAGATACTGGAGAGCTATCCCTCAACGCAGGCAAAAGGATTCTTTTTGAATGAAAAAGGGGGAAGCGACTGGATGGATATCCCGGCCGATAAATCCACCGGCGACAAATTGAGCAGGAATGAGATCCTTGAACTCGCAGACCTGGTCATCGGCATTGAAGCCTATTTCCGCTTTCCCTGTGATATAGAATGGGCCCTGAAAGACCACAAGTGGTATATCCTTCAATGCCGGCCGATCACGACACTGGGAACACCGAAAGAAGGGCAAAACACATCAAACACATAAACCTGAAAGCATGAACAGTGAAACAGCATTTGACCGCTTCATATCCGAAAAGGCCAGATCAGGCAAAAAACGGATTGGCATCGGCATCCTTCATCCCGATGAGGAGATTGTGAAATCCCTTACAAGAGCAAATGAATTCTGTGAGGTAATCGCTTTTGGAGAGAAGGCAGACAATGTGCGCTGCATCATCACAGACACGCCCGAGAAAACCATGATAGAAGCGATTGCATCCGGAGATCTTGATGCGATCGTCCGCGGACAGGCCAATGCAACGGTTCTCCGGACGGAGCTTGCCAGGCGTTTTTCTTATCCGCCTGAAAAGATAAAAGACCTTGGTGTGGTCAAAGACAGGCTGTCGCGGGTATTCATCCCCCTGGCCATATCAAATTTTCAGGGATGGACGGTTGATCAGAAGATCCAACTGATCAGGGAAGCCGTTGATCTTCTCGGCTTATTGAATTTGCCGCTGAAAGTTGGCGTAACATCCGGAGCCCGCCCCAATGAAATGGGATCGGTACCGTATCTCGCGGAAACTTTTGCGGATGCAGAAAAGATCGTTAGCATACTATCTCCGGAGATGCCGATCAAACACTATTATATCGATATTGAAAAAGCAATGGCCGATGGTTGCAGCATCCTTGTCTTTGCAAATGGCATGGTCGGAAACCATGTGTTGCGGTCGCTGGTATTCCTGGGCCGGATAAAGATCTATGGGGGGATCATTTCCGGTATCGATCAACTGATTGTTGAATCTTTCAAAAACTCCTCCGGTTTCTACGAATACCTTGAATTTGCCAATGCCCTGGCCAATTTAAAGAAGTAAAAAGAAACAATTTCGCTACTAAGCTACTTAACTATACAGGCGCGTTTAACCTTTGTCCAGTAAGAAAAATTGACTTTGCCCTGTCAGCGGTTCTTTATTTAACCTTTAAAAAAATTCATACTATGAAGTTACTGATTCGACTTTTAAGAGGGAGCCTGATCGGAATGATCCTGCTTTCACTTTGTACACAAAGCGTGCAAAGTCAATGGGAAAAGATAAACGGACTTTATGGAGGCACCGTGCTGTGCATGGCCGCCAACGATACGCTTCTCTTTGCCGGAACGATGCTTGGTGTAAGTGTTTACCGGGTCAATGATACGACATCCTCCTGGGAACCATTCATTGCCCCTCCCATTCCTGAAATTACCGCACTGGCATTGTATCGGGATTCTCTGGTCGTGGCAACCCCGGCTGGTATCTATAATACTGCCCTGAACAATCCTGAACTGAAGGACATGCAACTCAACCTCCCCCACAACAATATCCAAAGTCTGGCTGTATATACCAACAATCTCCATACTTACCTAATCGCTAATGTAAAAACGTCCGGCCTTTTTGCATTTTTCGCAGATACTTATTCCTGGTATGACTGGAACTCTTTGCTGCCATCTACCCATGTGATTGATCTTGTTCAAGGCTTTCATCAGGGCTTGTTCGTATATACATATTTTGCCCTGTTGGACGATAACATCTACATGTGCAATGAACTTTTACATGAATGGTATACGCCTATCGCCTTCCCATATGGGTGGAAACCCCATACAATACAGTTTGTAAACGAAAACCTGTTTGCAGGAACCGATAATGGTATCTACCGGAAATACATGGTTTCAGATCCGTGGGAGCAAAATCCAAGTCTTCAGGGGAAACGGATTGTTCAGTTGCATAAAGTGGCTCTTGCTAACGACTCAACAGGGATCGTAGCGGTAGCATCAGATAACTCCATCTATTATTCAAAGGATATAGGCATCACATGGATTCAGGCTCATCCTGCCTACGGGATACTTTCTACTCCGATTTCCTTTTTAAACAGCGGAGATCAGACCTTTATTGGGAGTGACGGAGGAGGGATCTATTATTCATCTGATCTGGCCACCTGGCATTTTTTTGAGCCCCGCTTAGAGGAAGCAGATGTGCGTTCCATTGTCGATTTCGGGGGTATAATGTACGTGGGCACCCGTGGAGCAGGCGTATACAGGAGTAAGATTTACGGTGGATTCGAACAGCTGAGCAATGAGCTGCCATCCCTGGATATCTCTTATGTAGCTGTTGCCGGTTTCAATGTCGTAGTTTGTGCAGGAGGGTTCATGTACTATCTGGATCATAACGATCACTGGCATGATTTCTCTTATAATATGCACGACCGGAATGCTTGCGTCGGGATCAGCTATACAAACTATGCTGCACCTATGACAATGGCTAAGAGCACTGGGATCTGGTCGATTGATTTCCATAATGATTCAGTCTGGCATCCTATGAACAACGGGCTGGAGGAAGCCACTGTTACGGAGATGACAACTGGAAACGGCCAGATGTATATTTGTCAGCCCTACACGGGAGTAAGCACCTTCAATGAATCGGATTCCTTATGGGTTCCCTTCACGCTCAATGGTTTAGGAACAGAATATGTATCCACCTTATGCATTCACGATTCAATGATTGTGACCGGTGCCTTCGAAGGGATCCAGGCACTCAGGCCACCCTACGAGCAATGGACCGAAGAGAATTCGGGATTATCCGTACAAAATATCAACAAACTCGAAACATTCGGTGATCTGATATTCGCCGCGGTTTATCCACGAAACTTTTATGTAGCAAAGGCATCTGACCTGCAATGGCACGATCGGAGCGACAACCTTCCTGAATATACCTTCATCTGGGATATCTATATCGATGGGGATCATGTTTGGGCTGCGTCTAACCGGTCCTTGTGGAAGCGCAAACTGGAGGAGATGAGCCACGGGATATACGAGCAACAATCCGCTTCCAGGGTTGTGGTATATCCAAATCCCTGCCGTGAACAAGTATATATCGAATCAGAAGTATCTGGCGGGAAAGTTACCGGCATTCAACTACTGGATCTTCGTGGCAGGGTGTTGATCGATCAACTGTATCCGATGAATGGGAAAGAGGTTGTATCACTCTCAATGACAGGGATTCCACCCGGATTATATTTATTAAAGGTTAATTCTTATGACGGACCGTATACTTGCAAGGTTATCAAAAACTGAAGACCAAAGCACATGAAGTCACATGTTCATATTGAAATAGAAGGGGTTGAAGCTCTGTCAGTGCCTGAAATATGTTGACCACTTTTGCAGTTCAACATGGAATACCCGCCGGGTTCCCGATAAACCGGGACAAGCTTTGCAGGCCGCTCGTATTCCTATTTATTACCGCCTGGCATTTCTTTCAATTCATAATTTGTGCTTCGTCCACCACTTGCCTCTTTTTGTAAGATATCTTTCCTTATTAAATCCTGAATATCCCGAAGAGCTGTATCTTGCGAACACTTATTAATTTTTCCCCATTTCGAGCTTGTTAACTTTCCGTCAAATCCATCAAGCAGTCTGTTTATTATTTTTTGTTGCCTATCATTGAGAATGGTGGTGGAATGTATTTTCCAAAACTCTGCTTTATGAAGTATTTTCGATAAAGTCTCATCTGTGGAGTCAATAGCATTTATTAAACATTGTAAAAACCACAAAATCCATTCTGTTATATCTGAATTTCCTTTTTGTGTTTTTTCAAGTTTTTCATAATATTGTTTTCTTTCAACTCTGATTTGTGCAGACATACTATAGAACCGTCTGATACTTTTATCAGAACGTGCCAGTGTCATATCTGTAATTGCTCTTGTAATTCGGCCGTTTCCATCGTCAAATGGATGAATTGTCACGAACCATAAATGAGCAATAGCCGCTTTAAGAACCAAATCTATTTCATGCTCGTTTTCAAACCAGTCCAGGAATCTTTTCATTTCTGGTTCTATCCTGTCTGAACCCGGAGCTTGATAATGAACTTTTTCTTTTCCCACAGGCCCCGACACAACCTGCATTGGACCAGTCGTGTCTTTTCTCCAGTCTGCAACAGTGATTTTATATAGATTACTCCAACCTGACGGGAACAATGCTGCATGCCAACCAAACAATCTGTCTTTGGTCAAAGGCAAATCATATCTTTGTGTAGCGTCAAGCATCATTTCAACTATTCCGTCAACATGGCGTTCCGATTCTACTGCACCTGAAATGTCAATTCCTAGTCGACGAGCAATTGAAGAACGTACTTGTTCAATGTCCAAAAACTCACCTTCGATTTCTGATGTTTTTATAACATCTAAAGTAAGAGTATTCAAAACCGCTTCATTCTGCAAATCAAAGCCTAGCGATCCCATTTTCCCCAGAAGCCTGCCCTGTTGATTTCTGGCTTCACCAAGTTTTATCATCACTTTCTTATTGTCCCAGGTGAAGTCTGTCCAGTTTTCTTTTTCGTGCATATAGATTTCCATTCTACGCAAATTATGCGACAAATATACGCCTTATTCTCCGCAAACGAAACTTTCTCCGCAAAATATACTTAGATTAAAGGTGTCAATCTCCGCACAGTCTCTTTCTGCCTGGCGCTAAGGGATGGGGGTTATGGCTTCGCGCCGCAAATTTTTGCAAAAGGTTATCGAGCCGATATATTTGTAACATTTTTCTGATTAGCTGTCAAACCGAGCCGTGCCGCGGCGTGAGTGATGAACCGCTGTTATGCATTGTTGTTAAATCAATGTATTATCAATAAGTTTTGATTATTGGTCCTGTCAATCGTCAACAAAAAGTATTTTAATATGTCGCTTCCAATTTCAATCCCGACTGGCAAATTACTATCAATATTCCGATTAGTATTTTTCACCCTTGGATAATAAACAGAAAAACTTCTACCACCGATTTCAATGTCAACTGTGTCATTATAAAATGCTCCACTTTTATCAGATACGATTCTATCAGAAGGAACCAGATTTTGATTAATTGCTGAATGACTTTTCCCGGTGTCAAAATAAATTATTGCTTCCCGGTCATTGACTTTCCCTTTAAAGTGCACACCATAAGGGTGCATTTTGTAATACTCCAAATGAATCAAATCCCGTTTTCCGTTTTTCAATTCAGGTACTATTGAATGATTGCTAATGGCTAAAATCTTCTGAGGATAACTTAATGTAAAACATTTGTTATCCAGGTATTTTAGACCTATAAGTCCATTAAACGGGTTCGTAGAATAAATGGTCCAGTCTGACAATGTCCCGGTTTCATTAACGAAGGATTGACCGAGTGATCGGAATTCAGGAATAATTACACTAAATACTTGTCCACGTATTTGGCCATCAGGGGTGTACGTAAAAGTTGTATCCGTAATTTTGTATTCTATTGAGTCACAAATGTTCGTTGTTATAGTAATATTGCCATTGTTTCCAAAGTCAAACTGTAAAGGATATTTCTTCTCTTCAAAATATACCAGTACTTCCGGAATAGAAAAAACATTATCAAATGACAAATGATGTTTTTCATTTTCATCATATTTCTCAAGTATTTGAGAATCATCTCCTGGATAAAAATCATTTAACCCAATATACTTAGTAGAATCTCTAAGATATTGAGAAAAAAGGTTATTGTTCAATGCCAGTAGGATAATAACAAGAATGGTTTTAATATGGTTGTGTATATCCATTTTCATTTCAAAATTGGTGCGTTTTCAACTCAATAATGCCCAACGTTTTGGTGCTTGGCGCAGTGGCGGATTTCGGACCACAAAACTGTCAATGCATCACAAAAGTTGATGCGCGGCAGAAAGTTCAATTAACCACAGCTTGTCCCGCCTTTGAGGAATCACCCGCCATTGAGCCAAACACCTGTTGTGGATAGTGGTTCTTTTCACTTCAAACTATTTATTCGTTTTTGTAACTCTGTCATTCTATTCAATAGCTTTTCAAACTTCAATGCCTCTCCATAAATCATAAACCTGGTCATTTCTGAATAGTCATTTTCATATTCTTTTATAACAGTGTCGGGGGGTATGATTTTGATTTTATCGGGAGTATGGTTACCATAGTCAAGCCCCCTTAACGGATTGAATTTTTCTCTATGAGCAACGATATTGTTGTAAAGTTCTTTGTCTTGAAGTGCTGTTACAGCGTGTTGAGTGTCCATTAACCTTTCCAAATCATACAAATGTCTTGAAAGTCGGTCAATACGGATTTTTTCAGGCTCTTGAGAAAATTCTTCGTGAAGAAGGAATATCTTTTCAAGGAAAGTTCGTTGGGGAAGAACTGTTGGGATGGCAAAAGCATCAGTTGCAAAATCCAACTTTGGAAAATTTACACTTACAATGGAATTGATTTCCCGCTTTTCTGTTGGTTCCATCAATGAGCGAGAACTTATTTCAATCAATACTCTTTGTGGCAAATATTCCGAAGTGTCAACCACTGAATTGTATTGAATTTCAATTACCTGTGGGTCTTTGTCTGAATCTGTTACTGACTGTGCAAAAAGCTTACATTCTGCAATTGCTCCCCAATCCGTCAAAGTCTGAGTTAAGCCTTTAAGAAATTCTATTGAAATGAATTCACAAGATTGTTTTCTGAGTTTTCTTGTTTGTGTTTTGCTTATGTCTCCTTGAAATCCAAAAAACTTACGGTCAATTGCCAAGTCAATATCTTCTGAAAACCGCTCTATCAAATCCCACCCCTTGCTTAAAGAAGTCCCGCCTTTAAATACAATATGTTCGCTGTATGACAAAGAAAATGAAGCATTCAAACATAATGTTACCCACCAATCTTTCTCAATGGCAATGGCCGGTAAACCTGTTAATTCTGTTGCCTGATTGAGAATTTCAATCCTTCTTTCCTTTGATAGTGTTAGCCAATTTGTATTCATCATTTCGAGTTCCTTAATGCAAGTCAATTACTTGCATTAATATCTTGTTAATCCAGGCAGGGGATAGTTTCGCATCGTTTATAATGTTCTCTTTCCTTTCATTCTTTAGAATGACTTGGATTTTTTCTATTGTATTATCATCTGCATTATTTTGACCAATGGTTTTGAGTGCCTGAATAGCCAAGCTGCTGATTTCTCCTTTTACAAGAAGGTTTTTCGGGCTTGTCTTTTTAAATGTGATTGTTCGCTTGCCAACTTTTACGGTTCTTGCAGCTCCGTCAGTCAGATAAACTACTATCATTGGAACTTGCGTTGATAACCCCAACTTGTTTAAAGCTTGAACACCTGTAGGAACGATTCTCGCTTTATCCCGTCTTGCAATGGCTTTGGCTATTTCTTCGGTAGATGGAAAGAGAACACCAAGTTCTTTGTCAACTTTGGGATATAGGTAAATGCCGTGAGCCAATGGAACAAGAATTTCCTTTTCTTTCAGGCGTAGCAAGGCTTTCTTCACGCTTTCGGGGTTTCCATAGTCTAAGAAGTCGTCCACAAAGAGAACGCTACCCTTTGTGAAGGTTTTCAGTGCTTCTGCAATCCTGTTTTCTACTTGTGGTCTTTCCATTGGTTCAAATTCGTCCCAAATTTAGCAAATATTTGGGACGAGGGCTGTGTCAAACTGTATTTATTTGAAGTCTTTGAATCAAGGCGGATTTTTGTTACCATTACCCACAACGGATTGGCGGTATGCTTTTGTTGCCGATTTCGAAGCACTTTCCTGTCAGGTTACAACTACTTTTATTACGGGCTGTGCCGCTCGAATACCCACTACACCGGCAATTAACGATACCGCTTATTGAACTAAATCCCGCTGCAGCGGGATAGTCCTTTCAAAATTACTTTATTTTTATTTCCTGAAAATTTCAAAAAACCACCGATCAGTACATAGCATTTATTTCGTTTTGGGCTATGGGATGTAGTTCAACATGGAATACCCGCCGGGTTCACGATAAACCGGGACAAGCTTTACAGACCGCTCGTATTCCTGCTTATTATGCAACGGCTATATCATTTCCATATCTTTTAATTCGATGTTGAAGTTGATTTTTGCATTCAATGCTCTAAAAACTTTCAGGATAGTTTCAAATCTTGCATCAGTAAGGTGATTTTCAATTTTTGAAATTTGAGCTTTTTTTACTCCTACAAGTTCTCCAAGCTGTTCCTGAGTCAGGTTTCTTTCCTTTCTTATTTTCTTTATTGTTTGCCCAAGGAGATCAAGTTTTAGCTCTTGTTCAAAAGCTTCTCTTTTTTCTGTTCCTTTTTTCCCGATGTATTTATCAGTTACTTCGTCTAGTGTGTAAGTTTTCATGTTATAAGTCTTTAAAGTAGTTGTTCATTATTCTCATGGCTTTTTCAATTTCATTTTTGGGAGTTTTTTGAGTTTTCTTGACAATGCCATGTGTTGCAATCACTAATGTCTCCCTGTTACCTGTCTTATTCCAAAAAGCGAAAAGTCTGTATTGAAGTTTTTTATGCAATGTCCTGAATTCCCAAATTTCGTTTGTAATCTTTTTGAATAATACAGGATCATTGATGATTTGGGCTTTTCTTATATTGTAGATGATCTTTTCTCTAGCACTTTTATCAATTTTCTCCAGGAAGTCTATCGCTTCTTGCAAAAATTCAACTTCAAAATTTATTTTCATTCAAAAAGTTTTTGCAAAGATAAATGTTTCTTGATTAGGAAACAATATTTTTTGTGAAGTACTTTTTTCAAGCTGTTGCATAACGTTTTGCAGCTAAGAAACGTGGGGCATTCGGAGCTCTTATTTGTCCGCACGTGACAAAAGTAGCCACGAAGCTAGAACCTTGCGGAAATCACTGTCCGCCCCATGCTTTCTTAGGTGCTGTTGAACTAAATCCCGCTGCAGCGGGATAGTCCTTTCAAAATTACCCGATTCTTTCTATAATTCAGAATTATTAACTAAAAAAATCAAATTATGAGAAAGAGATCGGGTTTTACTATTGTTGAGCAGGCAATTGTGCTTGTTCCTGAGTTTGAAAATGTGGTGCGCAAACCGGATCAACAGCTTACATTGCGCGGCCAAAACAAAAGTACTTTATTCTTATTTCCTGAAAATTTCAAAAAACCACCGATCAGTACATAGCATCTATTTCGCTTTGGGCTATGGGAGGTTGTTCAACATGGAATACCCGCCGGGTTCCCGATAAACCGGGACAAGCTTTACAGACCGCTCGTATTCCTGCTTATTAGTTGCAGTTTTTCTTCACATTTTCTAAATATGTTTCTTCGTCCTTATGCCATTTTTTTAATGTATCATTCATGGATTGTATTGTCCAATTTGTATAAAAGTTATACGGATAATCTTGAACTTTTGAATTTTCAAAATTTGATTCATCAATAAAATCTGATATTAAACTGACTAAAGACAGCTTACATATTGGTTTTAAAACGATATAGCCATCGCAAATATCCTTTAGCATAACTGTGTCCCTTCCATTTGAGTATGTAGAAAGTGAATCAATCAAATCGCCAAGTTTTGAATTATTTGTTTGAAAGCCATACGGGTGATTATCAATAGGACGCAATTGATAAATGGAATCCAGAATTCCATTGAAAGGAAAAATTGGATTAGAAAAATATGATTTCTTTCCAGTCCAATACGAATGCAATAATATTGTTGATACTCTGTTCGGATATTTTCTTAGAAGTCGAGTCCCTTCTCGATTTTTCTCAAAAACAAGGAATTCTTCATTATTCATAATCGGTTGATGGAATTTTGAAAATGCATGATGACGACCACAATATACCAATGCCTTCTCTTTTTTTGATATTGCTTCATTCTCAATGATTGCCAGCCAGGATGTGGAATCTGTTTCATTCCAAAATTTCATAATTTTTTCAGGTAAATCCCAGTCTTGTGGTGTTTGAATGGCTGAATAGTTAATGTCAGGTTGGAGTCCAATTATTCTAATTGGTTTTTGGTTTGGCAAAATTTGTTTGTTAATGTTCCATGCCGCCCTATATAAATCAACATATTCCTGATATGCCCATTCCCAACCAGAATTATGGATTAATCTCAGGGCCGCATTTTCATTAAATTCTTTTGCAGTAATTATGGAATCTGCTAATTGGGTGTCTGAATAATTGGCAAATTCTGAGAAGACTATTCTAACACCATTCTTGTATAGAATTGGAATTATTTCATTTACAAATTCAGTTTGTTGTTTCAGTCGATGAGATTCGCCCAAGAAAACAATATCATTTATTTCAAACTCTTTTATTAACAAAGAGTCAGGTGAAAGCAAGTTATATCTTGTTTCTAATTGTTTTGCCTCATTTCTCTTTTTCTCACCGCATGAAGCTAGTATGATTGAGATTAATATTAATATAATTGCTCTCATGTCTCTTTTTTTTGAAAATTGCAACTAACGGCTTGCAGCTATGCCCAGTAGCCGTTTTGTGGGCTTCGTCATTATCCAAAAGCACAATGTTTCAGCGGGATACAATGTTTCAATTTCCTCTTTCATAGGCTATTGGGCATAGGTGCTGTTGAACTAAATCCCGCTGCAGCGGGATAGTCCTTTCAAAATTACCCGATTCTTTCTATAATTCAGAATTATTAACCAAAAAATTCAAATGATGAGAAAGAAATCGGGTTTTACTATTGTTGAGCAGGCAATTGTGCTTGTTCCTGAGTTTGAAAATGTGGTGCGCAAACCGGATCAACAACTTACATTGCGCGGCCAAAACAAAAGTACTTTATTCTTATTTCCTGAAAATTTCAAAAAACCACCGATCAGTACATAGCATTTATTGCGTTTTGGGCTATGGGATGTAGTTCAACATGGAATACCCGCCGGGTTCCCGATAAACCGGGACAAGCTTTACAGACCGCTCGTATTCCTGCTTATTACAGGTAGGCGTTCTTTCAGTTCTCTTGTCATACCGTCAATGTTATTAGTCCTTTCTCGTCTATAATTATTTTTTCGTTTTCAAATGTTGTCACCAAAGCAAACCCGTTATAAAATGGTTCAATTGTCAGGTAACGATTTTTATAAACTTCGTTTCCTTGTTTGTCAATGTGAAACCAACCGTTTTTGTCTTTGGCTGTTGCAAAGTTTTTATGGAAAACACCCAAGTCAAGAAATGAATTGTCGTTGATGAGCTTTCCTTTTTTATCAATGTGTCGGTATAAAATGTCTTGTGATTTTACACAAGCAATACCGTCTTTGTAGTCTCCTGCGTAAACATAATTTTGTTTATAAATCCGATTTCCGTTTAGGTCAATATGAAAATAATGGTTATCAGCGTTGCGAACAGTGCAAATGTTTTCTTGATAGTTCCCTGTCCATAAGTAAGAAGCTGAATATGCCTTGTCGCCTTTTTCGTTGATGTGAAACCAACGGTTGTCGTCAATAACAGAAGCACGATTGCAGTAAAAACCAAATGTCCGTAAGTAACGATTTGAGTAAAGTTCGTTACCACTTGTGTCAATGTGGTAAGCACCTGATTTGTCTTTTACTGGTGCAAGACCTGGCGAATGAAATTTCAATACTTCAATAAATATCTTGTCGAAAACCGGTTTTCCGTCAATAATAAAATGTGTGTTGTCGTCTGAAACTTGTATGTCTTTCCAATTCATTTTTTGAAAATCAAAATGGTTTGTAATTCATTTAATTTGGTTTCGCTATTAAATTGAAAACCTGCATTTTCACAAAGAGAGATGTATTGAGCTGATGTTCTTTCGTAGCTTTCACACATTGCAGACATATTGAGCGAAAGCAAAGACAAATCTGTTTTTATTTTGTCTGAACAGTTTTCAATCACGTATAAGATTCCATTATGTGGTAATGCTTCAAAGCAATTTTTTAAAATGAGGTTTGCTTTTTCGTCATTCCAATCGTGCAATACTCTTGATAAAACAATGGCTTCCGATTGATTCGCAATCTTCTCAAAAAAACTTCCGCCTATTTTCTTGATGCTTTGAATTGTAACTTTCTCAATGACTTTGGGCAAGTCAAACAAGACACATTCAACTTTTGAATATTTTGCTTTTATGTTTTCTAAAACTGCACCATAACTACCGCCAACATCCATTACAGATTTATGTCTACCGAAATCAATCATATCAGGCAATGTTTTGTAATCATCTTTTGCGTATTGATACATTGCTTTGTGGTAAGCGTAAAGTTTTTCGGGATTGTCGTTTAGAAAATCAAAAAACGGTTTATTGTAAATTACTTCAAACGAGCTATTTCCTGTCTTAATTGAAAAATCTAAATTCTGCCAAGCAGTTAAATGCTCGCCACTCCAATTCAAACAAGCATATTTTAAACTCTCAGGATTACTATCTGTGAGAAATACCGATAAGGAATTGACCTTGAAATATTCACCATTTTTATCTAAATATTCAGCATAATGCAACGCATTAAGCAATAACAATAATTTTTCTTCATTCAATGAAAGCTCTGTTGCTAAAAGGTTTGCGGTTTTTGCTTCTTGCAAGTTGTCAAACAAATTGAGTTTACAAGCTGTGCTTACAGCCATATATTTCCAATGTTCCGTAAAAAACGATTTGAGTTTATCTCTCATAAATTCGTCCATTTATAAAAGTTAAACCTGTCATATAGTTTATCCAATTGTCTTTTGTGTAAACTTTCTTATTTATGCTGAAATGATAAAACGCAATCAACATATCGTGGGAAACAAAAAGCGTCAAGCCGTTGTCATTCGTGTTTTCTGAAAGAAAATTAGTAAGAGAATTTCTTATTCCTTCAATTTTTGGCACACCGGGTATTTTCACACCTTGCATAAAATGGCCATACATTTTTAAACCTCCGTGTTGCAAATAATATTCTCCTGCAATTTTTTCATCAGCAATATGCAATCCGGGTGCTCCTAAAGCAGTTGTTTCAATTATTTCTACTGGACTTCCATAACCTTTGGTAATAAATTCAGCCGTTTGAATACAACGTCCAACAGGACTTGTAAAAATTTTGTTTAGTTTTCTCTCTGATAAACTTTCGCCAAAACTTTTTGCGTTTTGTTTTCCTTTTTCATTCAGTAGAACTTCGTTTCCAAATGAACCGTCAGGAATAGCATCCCTATCTCCGTGTCTAATAAGCAATGATAATCTATGTTCATCACTGTAATGTTTTAAAATTAATTGTTCCATATTATTTTGGTTTACGCATATTGCAAGTTTTACATAAATCTATTTTCTTGTAGTTCTTTACAAGGTTTTGGTAGTTGCCGCTTTGCAGCACATCTTCAATGCTTGTGTTTTCTATATTGCCGAAATCACCAAGCGTATTACGTTGTTCGTCTGGAGCACAACAAGGCGAAATATTTCCTGTTGCTGAAACCCAAAGTTCCTTTTCTAAAAACGGACATTCGTAGCTTTCGGGGATTTCTTTGTTTTCGTTTTTCTGCAATGGAATAATGTTTTCCAAAATCACTTTTTCGCCATTTGGTTTGCGAAATTTCTCCTGTGCTTCATTCGCTTGTTTTACATATTTATTCCATTGTGAAATACTTTCGGGTGTTGCTTTCATTGACAAATGTTTGATTTCATCAAAATGCGTCCAAAGTTGGTGTCCCTTTACTCTGTCCACACCAAGTTGTGAAGCCAATTTTACAATGTCCGCTAATTCGTGCATATTGTTTTGCATAAACGTAAGTTGAAACGTTACTCGGCAGTAATAACCAGTTTTAGCAAAGTGTTCATCACGAATGCGAATAAATTCTTTCACGTTTGATACTGTTTGTTCAAAATCAATTCCTTTCATTACTTCTTGTGAAGTTTTCGCTGTTGCACCGTTCCAACTAATTTTCACATCGGTTGTAATTGGAACAATTAGTTTCGCCCACTCAGTAACGGTTTTTTCTGTTGTTCTTGGAAATGTTCCGTTAGTTGTCAAATTCATTTTGATGTTGTATTTGTAACACAACTCTATGAAGTGAGCAAAATGCTTGTAGATTAAGGGTTCGCCCATTGTGGACGGTATCATTTCTGTTACACCAATTTTTTTTGCTTGCTCAAAAATGGGTTCTAACCATTCTTTGGGCATTCTGCGATGTTTACTGCCTAATTTCTCTTTGATATAAGTTGAAAACGGACTGTGTTCTTCGCACATTGTGCAAGATAAATTACAATCTTCGGGGTTTGTGTCAAGCGTTACACGCCAAAGTTTATAAATGAATTTGCTGTAAATGTTTTCCAGTTCTTTACAATGGTCTTGAATATTTGGAACGCTGCCATCGGCAGAATACAAATAACCTTTTTCGCCTAATGCTTTCATTTTGTCGGGATTTGAAACAGCAAATTTCATTTGCTCTGCCAACGAATTTGTATTGCGATGTTCAAACAAAAGTCCGTTTACATTGTGCTGAACATATTCTTTCATACCACCAAAATCGGCTGTAATTACAGGAACCTTACACGATTGTGCTTCGTGAATTACAAGGGGTGAATTTTCGCCCCAAATGCTCGGAACGACAATGCAATCAACATTTGCAAAAACATCATTCGCCAAATTGTGGTTGATGTATTCACCTGAAAATTCAATTTTGTTTTTTGAAGTTGACGCAAGCAACTTTAGTGCTTTAGTGCTTTGTCCATTTTCTCTGCCGTAAATTTTAAGTGTGGCAGGTTCTTCAATTTGTTTGAATGCTTCAATTAAATTATTCACTCCTTTTGCAGGTATAAGAGTCCCGATGTATCCAAAAGTGAAATTTGTTTTTTCTTTTGATTTTTTTGTTTGCGTTAAATATTCGGTGGGAAAACCGTAATCAAGGTATATGATTTTATTTTCTGGAACTGCAAACTCATTGATAAATCTGTTTCGTAAATAGTTTGATGGTGCAATGAATAAATCTACTTTTTTGATAATTGATTTTGTTTCAGTCATACGCTGGTGTATCCAATTGCTCCAATTTTCAATGTCGTTTTGTTCGCTTTCCTCTCGTCCGCTGAAATAAACTTTGTAGCAATCTGTCGCACATTTTTTGTCGTCTTGCTTTTCGCACAACTGAAAGTTGTTGGCTTTGCCAATGCTTCTTGTCAGAAATTGTCCTCTTGGACACATCAGCCAAAAGTCGTGAAGCGTGTAAATGATTGGAATATTCAGTTTATTCAGTTCATCAATCAAACCTGTTGAAAGATGATTAACGTGTCCAATATGTGCAATGTCGGGTTTTATTTGCTTTAATAGTTTTGTAAAGTTCTCATCCATCTGTTTGTGACGATAACCGTCTTTGCCTTGCGGATTATTTACGAAGTAAAGCGTTAAGTTTTTGTTTACGTTTTGCTCACGAATAGCAAAGCAAGGTGAATAAAGATTTTCTTCTCGTGAAAACACAGAAACTTTATGCTTTTTTGAAAGTTTATTGCAAATAGATTGGCTATAAACTTCTGAACCAGCGTTGTAGTTCAGTGGGTAACCGTGAATGATTTTTAGTATGTGCATTTTAAACTTGTTATTTTGTTTTTTAAAAAGGCTGGGGATTTCTCCCCAACCAATTACTTCTTGGGTTTTGGAGTTGGAGGGTTATTCCCTCTGCCTCCCCCGGATGGTTTTCCGGTAGTGCTTGGAGCATTAACGGGTCTTGGTTTCGATGTTTTAGACATTGTTGCAAGTTTTTTTTGATGCCTACTAGTTTGCGTTTCGGCTTTCGCACCTTTTGTTTTGAATGGACATTAGGAGTAACCGTTTTAGTTTAATATTTGAATATTGTATTTCTGCTTTTTAATAACGTGTGTCAAAACATTTGAATAAAATACGTGAACAAGTTTGCCGTTTTTGATTTTTAAACAAAGGTTTGGAAGCTCCATATTTTGGGGGAACATCAACTTGTTACGCCTTAGCCAATCAAATCTTGCAATAATGATTGCGTTAGTTTGAAGATGTTTCTTTTTAGCTAATGCTAAAATTATTTTGATTGTTTTTTGGTCAGGAGCAACCTTTGAAGCCCTGCAACTTCTATCTGATGTTACCGAGAATTTTGTAATGTCAACTAAGTACATGACAAAAATTTACAAATATCTTTAAATTCATCTATATCACTGGAAAACAACACACTTGTGAGATATGTTAATCCGTATTTAAATATGCTTTTCGCTCTTCTTCCGTGTTTTTTAA
>Ga0334898_1002191_pt1 | contig 18659 bp, 7 predicted proteins | sample GraSluR3_MG_10_FD_207228 | JGI IMG/M metagenome (GOLD analysis project Ga0334898, IMG submission 207228) | Sludge microbial communities from methane-producing bioreactor in Wageningen University, Netherlands - Granular Sludge_3_08-R3 | ecosystem: Engineered > Bioreactor > Anaerobic > Unclassified... | reverse complement strand
CCCCTTTGAGATTCGGGCAAGAGGCTTTCACCGCTATTCGCCAATTGCTAAACTAACAGCGAGCCCCTCCACCGGTAAAGCGCCCTCAGGGGACTGGACCCCAGGCGGACCCTACCGGGCCCGAAACCGGTTCAAACAGGTAGCGGTACGCACGGAGGTGAACGCGCGAGCCATGCGTCAAGTCGTCATCCAGAACCCGACGATCAACTCGCCCTTCGAGGAGCCCCGTCGACACTTCTTCTTCGACGATGAGGGCATCACCAACCGCATCGTCGAACGGCGGCGGGTAAGTGCCTACTTCGTACCCATCGCCCAACCCAGGAAGAAGGGCAAGGGCCAACAGCTCACCCTGGGCGACTGGACGGCCGATCGCATCGAGGAAAACAAGACCATCAACTTCATCCGCGAGCGGGTGCGGATGTGGCGCGAGGGCGGCTATCCGCAGATCACCTCCCGCACTCGGCGCTTGCTCGAGCATTGGAGGCGCCCCGACCGGTTCCGCCGGCTGTTCTTCTGCCAGATCGAGGCCCTCGAAACGCTCCTCTACATCACCGAAGCCGCCGCCAAGTCCGGCGACCAGGTCATCGGCAACGATCTCCGCCGCTTCGCCGCCGAGCACAACCCCGAGCTGTTCCGCATCGCCTGCAAGATGGCGACCGGCTCGGGCAAGACGGTCGTCATGGCCATGATCATCGCCTGGCACACGCTCAACAAGCGGGCCAACCCCAAGGACAACCGGTTCTCAGATACGTTCCTGGTGGTCACCCCGGGCATTACCATTCGCGATCGGCTTCGGGTCCTTTTGCCGAACGACCCGAACAACTACTACGACGCGCTCGACATCGTGCCCCCCGATCTGCGCGACGATCTGCTCAAGGCCCGGGTGTTGATCACCAACTTCCACGCCTTCCTTCGCCGCGAGAAGATCGCCGCCGGCAAGCTCACGAAACAGATCCTCGCGGGCGACGCCGCCGATTCGGCCTTCACCGAGTCGGAAGGCGAAATGGCGCGCCGCGTTTGCCGCGGCCTGGGCAACAAGCGGAACATCGTGGTGCTCAACGACGAGGCCCACCACTGCTACCGCCGCAAGCCCGACGGCGACGAGGTCCGCCTCACCGGCGACGATCGCAAGGAAGCCGAGCGCCGCGAAGAGAAGGCCCGCGTCTGGATCAGCGGCCTCGAAGCCGTGAAGCGCAAGATCGGCGTCAAAGTGGTCTACGACCTCTCGGCCACGCCTTTCTTCCTTCGCGGGTCGGGGTACAGCGAGGGCACGCTCTTCCCCTGGGTCGTGTCCGATTTCTCGCTGATCGACGCGATCGAGTGCGGCATCGTCAAGGTGCCCCGCGTGCCCGTGGCCGACGATTCGATGCAGGGCGACGCGCCCACCTACCGCGACCTCTGGCTCCGCATCCGCGACGAATTGCCCAAGAAGGGCCGCAAGGCCGGCGACGCGGCCCAGGAGCCGAGTCTTCCCGTCGAACTCGAAGGCGCCATCCAGAGCCTCTACTCGAATTACCAGAAATACTTCGACGGCTGGCGGAAGAACGAGCAGGCCCGGGCCGACGGCCTGACGCCGCCCGTGTTCATCGTCGTGTGCAACAACACGAACGTCTCGAAGATGGTGTTCGACTACATGGCCGGCTGGGAGAAGACGCTCCCCGACGGCTCCACGATCGCCGTACCCGGCCGGCTCGAGCTGTTCAGCAACGTCGAGCGGGGGCCGGACGGCCAGAACCGTTTCACCGCCTGGCCCAACACGATCCTCGTCGATTCCGAGCAGCTCGAATCGGGCGAGGCCATGTCGGCCGATTTCAAAAAGATCGCCGCCCGCGAGATCGACGAGTTCAAGGCCGAGTACCGCGCCCGCTTTCCGGGGCGCGACGTCGAGAGCCTCACCGACGAGGACTTGCTGCGCGAGGTGATGAACACCGTCGGCAAGCACGGCAAACTGGGCGAGCACGTCCGTTGCGTCGTCTCCGTGTCGATGCTTACCGAGGGGTGGGACACGAACACGGCCAAATGATCATCGAGAACCTGCGCAAGGCGGGCGTGCAGAACACGAAGAAGAAAGAGCGTCTGAAGTTCGACGCGCTCGAACCCTATCCGGGCGAGTGGATCCACGCCGAGGGGCACTACACCGAGAACGACGGCACGGCGAAACGGGCAGCCGTGTGCATCGGCCCCGAGTACGGCACGGTCGGCCCGGAGCTGGTCAAGGAGGCCGCCAAGGAGGCGGTGCAGGGCGTGGGATTCGACCTGCTTATCGTCTGCGGATTCGCCTTCGATCCGCACGTCTCGCTGGAGGCCACTCGCTACGGCCGGCTGACCGTGCTCCCCTGCCGAATGAACCCCGATCTGGCGATGGGCGACGAGCTTCTGAAGAAGACCGGCGCCGGCAACCTGTTCATGGTCTTCGGCGAGCCCGACCTCGACGTGACCGAAACAAGCGACGGGCAACTCGTCGTCGAGATTCGCGGCGTCGACGTCTACGATCCGACCACCGGCGAGATTCGCTGTGCCGCCCGGCCGACGGATCGCAGGTGAGGAGACTCTTCGAGTGTCCGCAGAAACCGGCGGAGTGGCTGACGTTCAGGCTTTCGCGCGAGAGGCGTCAAAGCTCGGCGGACGATTTGGGGCCTTATGTGCGGCGGCCGGGAAGTCGGCTACCGGCGCACGGCGAGCGATTCGCGGCCGATGCCTGTGCCGCGAGTTCCCCGAGTCGGCGCCCGGTTTGCCGCGCTTCGGGGCGGCAACGGGCGATCAGCACGCACAATGCCGTCAGCAGCAGGGCGAACCCCAATACGCTGGCCGGCAGCAGGAACAGCCAGGCCGTGCCGGCGACCGCGGCCAGCCACGGCCATCCGCGGCCGGCAAATGCGGCGGCGTGGGGACGCCGGATGCCGTAAACAACCACGGCCGCCAGCGCCACGCACAGCCCGGCCCAGACCGTGGCCGATGCGAACCGGGTCAGGCTTTCGTGGCGGGCGCGAAGGACCAGCCGGGGTTCGCCCTGAAGCTTGCGGAAATGATACGCGGTGCCCACGAGGGGCAGATCCAGATCGAGCGACAGATGGCCGGTCGGGGCCGCGGGCGCCGTTTCGCCTTCGCGGCGCGCCGGCTCTTCGATTCGCCGATCGACGCCCGGAGCGGGGCGAATCGCCTCCGGCGGCCGCTTCGGTTGTTTTCGCGGGGCGGCCTGCTCCGCTGGGGGGCGCTGTTCGAGCGGCATCGTCTGGAGCCGCTCCAGTTGCTCCGCGGCCTGTTCGCGCAACCTTCCTCGTCGCTGCTCGGGACGGCCGAAGACCTGAAACGGCCGCTCCTTCGCCGCGCCTTTCGGCGCGGCCTCATCGTCGTCGGCCATGCGCGATTCGGGGAGTCGCTCGAGGGCCCGATCCACGTCGATGCCGAGCCGATCGCCTTCCGGCCGCTTCGGCGGTTGTCGGAAGTAGTAGCCGGCGTCGCCATCCGCGGGTTTGGCGTCGGTCTTCCGCGCGTCCAACCGCCGGATTTCGGCTTCGATTTGTTGCGCCTGCTGTTGCACGTCCGCGGCGTTTCTCGCGTCGACTGGAGCGCTTTGCTGAGCATAGGCTTCCAGGGCCAGGCGGTTTTGTTCGAGGTTGTATCGGGCCTTGGCCCGCGCGGCCGACTTGCCTCGCGTGCCGGCGACCTGCACCATCTGCCGCAACTCATCCAGGAACGAGAGTTTTCGCTCCTCCTGCTGGTAGGCCGCGCCGACCTCTTCGAGATTGCTTTCGCCTTTCACCAGGGCGACTCGGTATTCGGGCGGCAGAAGGACCGTCCACAGCGTGCGCGACACGGGCACGTCGCTGAGGATGCGGGGAGCCGGTGGCCGAACACGGCTCCAACGCCGCAGCGGTTCGTCCAGCCGGCCCGAGTACACCACGACCACCTTGGACGAGAAATCGCCGACCGAAGTCTTCTCCAAGGGCAGCAGCGTGATCGTTCGGCCCCCGCGATCGACCTTCGCCGGGCGCACGGGCTGTCCCGAAACGTGGACCGACCACACCTCGCCGTCGGGCGGAAGCTCCAATTCGAGAAACTGCAGCGTGAAGTTGCGGATGTTGTAGGCGGCCCGAGCGCGATAGCGCCCGTCGGCGTGAATGACCGTGGTCAGGTCGGCCAGGTTGATGCTGGCCAGCAAACCGGTCTCTTGCTCGCGCACGCGACGCTGCCACTCCAGCGCCGCCTCATCGGCAATGCGATACACCGCGACGGCCTGCCGGCGCATGGAATCGGCAAGGCTTTCGGGCGCGGCGGACATTGCGATCGGCGTGGCGCCGCGGGTCGTGGTTGCCGCGATCTCATCGGCGGTGACGTTCTCGAGCACGACGTGACTCCGCGACCGCTCGACGTCCAGCGGCCGGACGACGGCGGCCCGCACCGTGCCGTCGTCCGCGAGCGGGAGCGACTGAGCCAACCGCACGCGGTAGGTTCCCCGCACCGGTTGCTGCAGCTCGATCTCCCAGATGCGCTCCGAATCGCTCGACTGCGAACGGATCTGGCGGATCCGCTCGCCCTGCACTTCGACGTCGTCGCCCAGCCATTCGGGGGTCACGACTCGAAACCGCGAACACCCCGCCTGCCGGATCTCGAAATCCACCTGGCTGACGTACGCCACGGCCCCTTCACGGACGCTGACCACCGTGGTGACGTCGCCGTTCAAACGCGACGGAGCCGGAGAGAGCCGCAGGCACAGGCTCTCGGGCGGCGTCTCGTACTCGAAGGCGTAGTGCACCGGCTTGGCGCCGTCGGGGCGCAAGGCGTCGTCCAGCGCCGCCGGATCGATGGGCAGAGCGCCGCCGTCAGCGGCCAGGACGGCCTCCAGATCGTCGTCCAAGTAAATCGCCAGTTGGCCGCGCTGGGCCCCGACCTCTTCGACGGTGACGACCGGCACCGCGAACTCCGGCTGGCTCGAGTCGCGGGCCATCGCGCCGGTCACGGCGAAGCTCAGCGTTCCGACGGCCGGCTCGCGCAGATCGACCTTGAGCTGCTGGCCCTTGTCGTCGCGATCGATGAGCCAGTCGGCGTTCGCAGGAACGCGAACCTGCGATACGCGCAGCGATGCCGGCAGGCGCAGCCGGAACGACGCCCGGGGGGCTCCCGTGACGCGGGCGGTCAGCAGACTTCGCAAGGTGACCCGGCGTGTCGTGACGGCCACGGCCGTTCGATCGGATACCTCCACCCGCGGCCGGTGGCGCTCGACGTGCAGCCCAAGACGCCACGGCCGCGACGTGTAGCGGTATGCCGCGAACGGCGAACAGCCGTCCACGGGCTCCCGCGGCAGGTCGAGCCCCACGTGGTCGATTTGGTCCAGGCGGTCGACGTCGTCGACGCGAAGGCGGAAATGGCTCGAGCAGCCGATGGCCACGCGCCCCGTCTCGCGCACGACTCCCAAGGGCTCGAGGGCGCGCACTTCGAGGGCCCCCGCCACCTGGCGATCGCGACGAAGGCAGTCGATTTCGATGTCGGTGCCGGTCGTTCGTTCGCCCTTCAGCGCGACCACGAGTCGTTGCGTCCCGGCATCGGCGGCGTCGGCCGCGTCGCTCTCGATCGACCAATCGGCCACGTCGAGGCCGTCGACGCGCTGGACCGCCAGGTCGGGCGGGATGCGCAGATGCACTTCGCTCAGCGATCCCTGTTGAATGCGGTACTGGAACCCGGCTCGCAGATGCACGCCCGAGTCGAGCACCTCGACCAGCAGGGCTTGATCGACGCTCACCAGTTGCCCCGCCCTCGCCTCGACGCGCTGGGGCTGCCAGCGGATGGATAGTTCGCCCGCGGCGCCGAGCGGGATCACGACGTACTCGCCGGCATCCTCGTCGGCGCGTTCGGCCGCTTGGGCCGCATCTTCGCCGTCGGAGAACGCCCGTTGCCGGCGCCAACCGCCGGCGCAGCCGCCGACCTGCACGTCGAGTCGTTCGGCCGGCAAGCGGAAGCGCAGGCGGCCCGAGGGCACCGCGCCCAAGGGCACCGTCATCTGGCCCGTGGCGCCCAATCGGCTGACGGGTACGCGGAACCGCACGTCGACGACGTGGAGCCCCGATTCCTTGAGATAAACCGCCGGTCGCTCGCCGTCGGCCAGGGTGGCCGGCCGGCCGTTGATCTCGACGTTCTCCAAGCCGACCTTGCCGAGCGGCAGCGCGACTTCGACCCACCGATCGTCGAGATGATGGATCAGCACCCGACCGTCGAAGCGGGCCACGTCGTTCTCGAGCCGGCCCGAGTACTCGGCGTAACCGACCATCGCCCGGACGTCGGGAGGCACGACCTCGGGCTCGTCGGGATGAGCCCGTTTCCACAATCGCAGGAATTCGTCTTGGGGCAGGTAGACCTGGGTGCTTTCCAAGGGCTCGCCGCGGTCCGGGTCGTAGGGGATGAACAGGGTCAGGTCGGGCGCCCGGGACGGTTCGGCGGAAGCACGCATCGCTTCGCCATCGGGTCGGTCCTCCGCCGCGCTCGCGCCCGTGGCGAACAGAAGGCCGATGCCGACGACCGCGGCGGCCGCCGCGGATGCCGGCGCGCGCGCCTTGATCGCCGCGACGACTGTCGGGAGCAACCACAGGAAGCCTGCGGCCAGCGCGCCCAGCAGCAATCCGTCCAGCAGCGGCGTCCAGGCCAACGGGACCAGCCCCGAGAGGGCGAGCGGCACGGCCAGTCCCGCAACGACGGCGATCGCGCGCCGCGATCCGCGCGCGCGTCGGCCGATCCAGGCGCCCAGCGCCGCCGCGGCCACGATGAGCCACTGTAGCGTGCGCGCGAACGTTCGGTCCTGCAGCCCGATGACGAGTTCTCCCGGGCCACCCTCGCGCCGGAACGCGATTGCTCGCTGCCCGTGCGTCTCGAGGGCGACGCGCAGCGAAAGGCGTGCGCGTTCACCACGCGGCATGCGCGGCGCCTGAAGAACCTGCGAGGGCGGCTCGGCCTCCGGGGTCGTCGGAGGGGGCCCGAGCGGCCCGGCTTGCTCTTCCTGTCCGGCCGGCGCCGCAGCGGGCTCGGCGCTTGGGCCGCGGGCGGCCGTCGGCGCCGCTCCCGCGCCGGGTTCCGCGTCGCGGCCGGCCTCGGGCTCCATGCCCTGGGCCGTGGCCAACCGGCGGAGGGTTTCGAGATCGGTCCCCGAGCTGAGAAACTGCACCGAACCGTCGGCGTACAGGACGTTTGCTCCGCCCGGGTGGTGGCTCCACGCCTTGTTCGCGATCCAATCGTCGATCCGGCGCGCGGTGCCGGCGCCGGCGGCAAACCACGGGCCGCCGTCGGTCACCTCGGCCACCATGAGCGTGTTGCTGGTGCCGTCGACGATCTCCTCGATCCGGAGCCCTCGGTCGAAGTCGATCACCCCGCGCAGGCCGCCGGGCCCGTGCGTCGAATCGGCCCCCGTGACGGCCACATAGGAGGTCTTGGGAAGTCCCTCCTGGGTCGTCGACGGCGTGATATCGGAAGGGCAGAACAGCACGCTGGGAGCGGTCTGGAGCAGGGCGGCGTTGTGCGGGTGATCCCACGGCAGATCGAGCCGAAGCTCGTCGTACAGGCCATTTTGCTCCAGGAAAGGCAACAGGGCCACCATCCAACTGAATTGCCGGGCCAACGGCACGTCGTGCGGACCGATCGCCGCGGGCGGAAACTGGTTGTACACGTCGTGGTAGTTGTGTAGCGCCAGGCCGATCTGTTTGAGGTTGTTGGTGCACTGCGAACGCCGTGCCGCTTCCCGCGCCGATTGCGTGGCCGGCAGCAACAGAGCGATCAACATGCCGATAACACCGACGACCACGACGACCTCGACCAACGTGACCTGGACCCCCTTGCCGCTGCTCACCAGCGCGAAGAACCCCGCAATGACGACGGCCGCCACGAGGCCGGCGAATTTCCATTCGAGCGAGGTCCTGCTCTGGTGGGCAATCGTTTCGGCCAGGCGGCCTGCCAGCGTGGGACGCGTGAGCCGCGCGACCGGCTCGAAGTCGCCGTCGCTCGAAACCAGGTCGGTGCCGTCGGGCGGGTGCACGTGCCACGTCGTGCCCAAGGTCGTCATGTCGATCGCGGGCGCGCTCTGGCGGATCGTTTGCGGGCGCAGTCGGCCCCAGAAACCCTCGGAGACCGGGCGGGGGGCATCCGTCTCGTAGAGCAGGGTCAGTTCCCGGGCGTCGCCGCCGGCGCCCGGCCGGCCGGCCGGCAGTGGCACGATGTACACGTTCTGTTTCCGCCGCACCTCGATGGGCTGGCGGTCGAGCATCACGGCCCACAAGTCGGCGTCTTCGGGCAGGGTGACGGGCAGATGTTGCAGGTGGAGGCTGCGCAGCCAGAACCGCGCCTGGTGACGCATCCGATCGTGATGCCCCGCAACGCTGATGATCTCGGCCGATTCGCATATCCCGGCCAGCACCGGTTCCGACGGGTGGCGGGTGGCCGAGATCGTCAGACGGTACGGCAACCGCGAATACTGGTACGCGGCGACGATCCGCTGACGCGGAACGTAGGCCCGCGGCCGGAACACGTCCGCCGGGTCCAGCTCGCGCAGGTTCTCGGGTTCGTCGTCGATCTGCTGATCGCCGGCCGCCTCCAGTGCCACGATCCCGCTCTGCCGCGAGACGTTCTCCAAGGCCAGGACGGGAACGGCCACCGGGGCGCCTCGCTGGACGGAGGCGGGTTCTTCGGTCGTGGGCTGCCCTTCGGCGGCGGCCGCGTCGTCCGGGGCTTGCGTGGAAAACGTCTGCCCGAAATCGACGGCCAGCGTCAGATCGCCCGTCACGGGCCGGTCGAGGACGATCTGCCACAAGTTCAATCCGGCGCCGGCGCCGTCGGCGTCGACAAGTGGGGTGGGCTGCTGCTCGATGACTCGAGCCGGCGAGTCGACCGGAACGATTTGGATCTTCTCGCCGACCGCCGCGGGCAGGGTGAAGCGGATTTGCCGGATCGTTCCGTGCCGGACGTGCAGGTCGAGCTGGTAGTGCACGTCGAGCCTGCCGCGATCGAGCCGCACAAAAGCCAGCGTTTCGGCCGACGCCTTGGCCGGGCGCGTTCGCACCTGGAGCCGGCCGCCGGTGCGCCCGTCGTCCTCATAGCGGTATTGCAGGGCCGTGCCCGAAACCGGCGCCGCCGTGCCTTCCGACCGGTCCGCCGCGACCGGTTGCAGATCGTCGGACAGGTCGGAAACGAGCAGCTCGAGGTCGGGCGGGGCCTGGATCAGCACGGTTCCCTCCACCTCGTCGGCGCCGGGCAATCGCAGTTCGGGCAAGGCGATGTCGCTGAACGCTTCGTCTTGCGCCAGCCAGTCGTCCACATGCCGCTGGGCCGCCAGGGCGATTTCCAGCGATTGGCCGGGGCCCAATGCCCGGGCAAAATCCACCCGCACGGTTTGCAGCAATGGGTCGACGGTAGGATCGTCCACGGCCGGCCGCACCGATTCCCACTCGGCGGGCTGGCCGGCACACCGCACGGAAGTGACGGCCCAGTCGCGGGGCAACTGCATTTGGACGCCGAAGAGCGGAGCGTCTCGCGGCTCGACGGTCAGGCTGCTCCGCAACGCCAGACCTGCCCGGCTGACCTCGACCAGGGTCGCCACCGACGCCTGCCACGTGGTGCGCCGTGGAGTCACGCGCAGAGGCAATCGGAAGTCCTCCTCCCAGAACGCAAAGGCCAACGGAGTGCCGTCCGTAGCCGGAAGGAAGCTCGAGGTGGCCGGCGGCGGCAGGCGGTCGGGCCGGATACCGGCCGGGGCGCCCGCCTCGACCCGCAACGACGGCGACGGATACACGAATACCTGCCCGACGTGCGAGGCGGCGTCGCGCACCTGGACGGCCGGGACGTTCCACTCCACGCCCAAGGGGACGGGCGCCAACCCAAGGAGCCGCACGGCGCGCCGCCCGACGAACGGTTGGCGGAACGTGAGCGTGACCGTGGCCGTGCCCTCCTCCGGCTCGTTGACCGTCCACCCGGCCAGTGCCGGCGCCTCGACCTCGGCGACGTCGACGCCGTCGGGCAGGAGAATCTCGAAGGTATCGGCCCGCCGGGCGTACACGTCCAGATCGAGGACGACCTGCCAGCGCAATCCGGCCGGTTCCACGTGCGCGATCGAGCGGCTGTTGACGAGAATCAGGGGCGCCCGGTCGCCGTCGCCCAAGCGATCCGACACGACCAGCGGCACCAGGCCCGTGGGATCGACGGCGACGTGGAACACCTGCTGGGCATCGTCGGTTTCGTGGGGTTCGAGCGTCGTCTCGCCGATCTGCAGTTGCTTGCCCCGGTCGAGGCGAATCCGGATCTCCGAGGCGGGAGCCGGAGGCAGTTTGAGCGTGGTTGCCAGGTCGCCGCCCTTGCTTGCCAGGGGGGCCGACATCTCGAGTTCCAGTTCCGCCAGGCCTCGCTCCTCGAGCACCAGAAACAGGGTGCCGTCGTCGCGGCGCCCGAACCGCGCCGGTTGACCGCCCAATTGCGCCGACTCGATTGCCACCCCGCCGAAAGGCAGGTCGACCGTCTGCCAGCCGCCTCGCAGATTGGCGATTTCGACGCGGCCGGTCAAGCGTAGCTCGTGATCGCCCAGTCGCGCTTCGTACGCCGCCTGCGCCAGCACGGTATCGGCCGGGGGCGGGGTTTCCGGCCGGCCGTGACGTCGCGCTCGATGCCACAAGGCCAGGATCTCGTCGCGCGGCATGAGCACGCCTTGCGACGAGCCGCCGAAGAGCACCTTCAACTGGTCGGCCGGAATGTACACGTTGCGGATGCGCGGCGGACCCTGGGTCACTTCCGCCCGGGCTGGGGAAGGAAGCACGCGCGCCAGGCACGATGCGAGCCAGAGACCGGCAAGCACGCGCCACGCCGTGCTCCATGCTTTTCGAAGCGGCGCGCGTGGCCCCTTCGTCGTCTTGGGTCGCTGGATGTTCACGGCGAATCCTCGTCGCTGGATGCCTCGGTGCCGCGGGGCGAATCGGGCCTGGCCGTCTCGTCGGCGCCGGCCGGCGGCTGGCCGGCGGGCGGCGATTCCGGCCCCTGGGGCGGGGTGGCCTCGCCGGGGGCGACCGGCATGCTCGCATCGCGCCCGGCGAGCCACGGCAGGGAGAGGCCGGTTCGCCGAACGAACAACAACCACACGACCAGCCAGAGCGCCACGACGCCGGCGATTCCCAGGCGCGCCGCCAAGAGCCAGCTATGGACGAGCGACGGTGCGAACAGACCGGCGAACAATACCGCCAGCGCCAGGGCAAGGATCGCGAATGTCTTCGTCTCCAGAGAGAAGCGCACGAGCACGGCGCCGATCGCCAAGGCGGCCAGGCTGGCGATGGCCGTCATCGTGGGAATGTGCCAATACCCGATTTCCAGTTGCGCCGGGCCGGCGAGACCGCTGAACAGGTAGGGCGTCCCACCGACCTGGAAGTCGAACGACGAGGCGTCCTGCGGGAACCAGTCGTCGGGATTGTCGGGGGCGTGCGTGATTCTCCGCGAATCCCACAGGCCCACGTGGATGTGGCTGGTAAACCCTTCGGGGTCGCCGACCAGGCGGTAGTCCTTCGGCACCCAGGCCCGTACGTACACCCGCTGGAACTTCACGCCCTCGTCGAACCGCGGAAGCGGCAGGCGCAACCGATCGGTGACCGCGAGCCGTTCCCGCGACGGCGGCGTCTCGAACACCAGGGCGATCTGGAACGGCTCGTCCGAGTCGGCCGTCCGCGCCACGTTGATCAGGTAAGTCTTGTCGTCCAGGCTTCCGCCCGGGGCCGGGGGCCCTTTCTCGGGCGCCACGCTCTGGCCCGCCACGGTCATGCCCAGGATGCGCGGATTGCGAAGCGTGACCGCCAGGCGCTGGCGCTCGCTCGATTTCAGCTCGTATCGGGCGCGCATCGTCATGGGGCCGTCTTCGGTAATCACCGCCTCGATGTAGGCGCGGCGCACGATCGTCTCGACGACGTCTTGAATCTCGTGCTTCGTGACGCTCAGTTCGAGCCGGGCCGGATCGCCGTAGTAGCGATACGCCAGATATGGCTGGCTCGCGCCCGGCGCCCCTCCGGGGCGCGCCGGCGAGAGTTCGCGAGGATCGATCTCCTCCAGGCCGGTCGGCGCGGCCTCGACCGATAGCGCGCGGTCCTTCTGGATGGCGATCTGGCCGGCTTCGCGATCCACGTCGAGCACCCGGATCGGCTCGAGTTCGAACCGCGTCCCCCGGTCCGGAATGGCGATCCTCCGATCGTAGGTCGCGGTGAACGTGCGATCGCCGAGCGCTTCGGAATGGAGCACGATGGTCCACTCCACGGGGCCGCCGTCGGCCGGCCGCTCGCCCTTGCGTCGTTCCTTGATGCCCTCTCCTTCGACTTGCAGGCGATCGGACGCGGCGGCGGGTACGGCGATGCGAAACGTGTCGGTGCCGGCAAACTGAATCTGGTAGCGCAGCGTCGTGCCCACCTGCACCACGTCTTCCTTGACGTGGGCAACCGTCTCGACGGCCACCGCCGTGCGCCGCGGCCGCTCGGCGATCGTCTGCACGATGCGCACCGGGCGCGTGACGAACGAGAACGCCGCGGCCAGCGTCGAGCCTTCCGGCAATTCGGGCTCGAATCCCCGGGCCGCCAACTCCCCGGGCGTGGCGGCCCGGGCCGCCTGAAGCCGGGCCGACTCGGTCTTCACCTCCAGCGATTCCGGGGCAATCACCGCCACCAGCCCCTGTTCCCGCGTCGCGCCCAACGGCTCCAGAAGCGGCAGCGTCATCTCGCCGGCGGGCTTGTCGCGCGGCTGGCCGGCCGTGATCGTGACCGCCACGTCGCCCAAGTGCTTCTTGGCGAAATACACCGTCACGGTCTGCGCGTCGTCGGCCGGCGCGACCTCGAACCGCTCCATCGATTCGGCGCGCACGTCGTCGACCTGCAATCCCGCGGGCAGGCGATAGCCCAGCGAAAAGATCCCCGATCGCGAAACCTGATGGCGGAACTCGCCGCGCACGCTCAGCCGCGTCTTGTCGAGCAGAATCGCGATGTGGCTGTCGACGACGATGCGCGGCTTGCGCGGCGACGCCACGATCGACAGCTTATGGTCGGGCGTGAAGAACTTGTAGAACGTGCTGCCCGGTTTGCGCAGCGACTCGGGGGCGTCGGCGGCGTCGATGCGCGTGATCGACTCGCGCGCCACGTATTCCAGCCCCACGTCTTCGGCGCCGCGGACCGCCAGGATGCCGCTCTCCCGCGCCACGCCGACCGCGCGGAACTGCCCCACGGCGAACGCTTCTTCGGCGATCGGCGTTTCGGTGTGCACCTCCAGGCGAACGTCCTTCGTGGCCGCGGCATGCAGGCGCACGCTCACCCGCTGGCGGTCGTCGACCGTCTCGGTGCGCCAGTCGCGCAAGCCGGGCACTTGAACGTCGAGCAGGCGGTGATCGCCCGGCACCTCGACCGCCAGTTCGCCGAGCGAACCGCGCAGGATCTGATAATCGAAGGCGGCGTGCGTGTGGACCACGCCGTCGCCCACGTCAACCGCGATCGTGTCGGTCACGTTGGCCAGTCCGGCCGCCGGATCGACGTCGCCCGACTTGGGCCGCCAACTGACCGTGAACTGGCCCGTCGATCCCAGGACGGCGCGCACGCGCGTGGCGTCTTCCGGATCGGACTGCAGCTCGGAGGTGCGCCGCGGCGTGACTTGCACGGCCAGGTCCTTCTCGGGGATCTCCAACTCGAGGTTGCTGACTCCCACGGCCGGGCACTGCACCGTGAAGCTCCGCCCCTCGGTCGCCGACTTCACTCCGATCACCAGACCGAGCTTGATCTGGTGTTTGCCTCGTCCCCGCACGATCAATTCGTAGCGCCCCTCTCCCACGCCTCGCAGAAGCACGGCGCCGTCTTCGGTGCGGGCCGAGCCGATCGCCGCCTCGCCGAATTCCACGGGCAGCCGGGCCCATTCCGAACCGAGCACCTCGACGTCGAGCGTCGCTTCCAGATGCGCCAGTTCGCCCCGCACCGATCCGGCGTAGTCGGCCCGCGTGATCACACCGTTGACCGGCGGCTCGATCGTCGCCCGATCGGGTGGGACCAGCCGATTCCACATTTCCAGAAACTGCGCGTAAGGCAGCACGATCGAGGAGTCTTCCTTCTCGAACACGTCGCGCAGGTTCTCGAACGGCAGGTAGATGACGTGCTCCTGGCGCAGGGGCGGTTTCGCGTCGGGGGCTTTCGCGGTCTGGGGCGGTTGAGCCGCCTCGGACGGTTGCCCCGCGTCGGAGGCCGCCTCGGGCGGGGGCGCGGGCTCGACGGCCGCGGAGTCCTGCCCTGAGGCAAAACCGCCGAAGGCCGACACAAGAGCCAAGAAGGACCCGTATACCCGTAACATCATGCTGCCTCCTAACGCAGTGTGTTCAGGGGAAGCGGCCCACTTGCCCGGAACAGGCAAACCGATGGGACGGCGGAGTGACAAGACGGGGTTCCGTGCCCGCGATGCGACCGCCATGCACCATTCTACTTCGCGGCGGCGCGCACGCACAACGGCCGCGCCCAGCGCCCGGATCGACGATCGGCATGGTCCAGCAATTGCCTGGCGGCGGTCGGGGTTCGGGTCGTGCCGGGGCACGCGCCCGGCTCACACCGGCTCGGTCATCGTCGCCGCCTCGTCGACCATCTGGATGTCCATGAACCGGCAGAAGTGCGCCAGATCGTCGGTCACGTCGCCGTAGCAGGTCACGCGATGCAGACCGTGCGCCCAGTTGTTCCACAGGGTCGTGGCGTCGCCGTCGAGCTGGACGGTGATCTTCGTGCGGCAGCCGCGGTCGCAGTCGGGGGCGTCGACGATCTCGCCGGTAAAGTAGGGCAACAGGTCGACGCCGACCAGCCGGGCCTGGGTGACTCGCTCGCCGACCCGCATGGCCACCTGGGGCACCGCCCCCTGTTGGCGCTCCATGATCGACCGCAGCTTGTAGGGCGCGGCCGGGCCGTCGGGGCCGTCCATCTTGCGCGTTCCCATGCAGTGCGCCAGGATGATCGCGTTGTTCGACTCGTCGACCGTCGGATCGCTGATGAAGCCGGGCCGTCCGCAAAGCCCTTGAAAGAGGATATGTGTCATCGACGACGGAAGGTCCGACTCGCACATTCCGCCCAACCCCATGTCGTTCAGGCGCGTGAAGCCGATGCAGGGGAACGCATAGCCCCGGCAGAGCGGCTCGAACATGGTGCCGTAGCAGTCGGCGGTCATCACGGTGGCGTCTTCTTCGTCGAGCAGCTTCTCGAACGCCAAGGCCAGCTTGCACGACCGGAAGATCTCGTCGGCCGACGGCTCCACGACCGCCTGGGCCCCCTGAATCCACCGCTCGGCCTCGGCCTTGGCGTCGGCGTCGTCGACGGCCCGGCAAGCGTCGAGCACGCGTTCGAGGCCGATCGGCTGGATCTCGGTGCCGAACTTCTCGCGCACGGCGGCCGGATACGGGCCGGGCGCCCGCGAGGTGACGTTGAGAATCTTGGCTTCCCGCAAGTGATGGATCGCGCGGAACGGCCGGATCGCCGCCGCCAACTGGGCGTAGTCGCTGGTCAGCTTGCAGCCCAGCTTGGCCCCCAGCGCCTCCTTGCGCAGCGCCCCGAACCCCGACCACTCGTGGCCCGAATAGGGAGCGGCAAAGACCATCGTCGGTCGGCCCACGCTGAGAATCTCCTTGAGGATCGGCATCGTGCCCATGCGCAAATGGATCACCAGGATGCCGTCGGCCCGGGCCAGCGTCTCCTTGAGCGGCCCCACCTGGTCGACCGAAGTGACGAGATCATCGACCACGAAGTCGACGTCGGCCAATTCGTCTTCGAGCTTGGCGAACTCGGCGTGATAGAAGCCGACCTCGCGGTCGAGGTCCAAGTCGGGCTTGGGCCAGGCCCGCAAGCCGGGATCGCCCATGAAGATCCTGGCCACCTGGACCTTGCTCCGCCGACAGCCCGGGCTGATCAGCTTCGATGCCGCCGGGGCCGCCCCGAGCGCCCCGCCCGCGGCCCCGAGGCACAAGGCCCCGCCGGCCACGCTCAACTGGACGAACTGCCGCCGCTTGATTCGCGTCTCCATGGCAACCTCCCGGAGTGAGACCGCACTGACAGGCCGAACACCCGTTCAAGATAGCCGAGCGCCCGGCGCGTCACAATGGACCACCGTCCTTCGACGCGCTTCGAGGCCGTGGCCTCGCGCAAAGGCCATGGAAGGGTCTTCAAGGCTCTTTTTCCCAAAAATCGCCCGGGCTTCGAGCCCGGCCGCGGCGTCGATCCGGTCCGCGACCGTATCTGCGTTCTTGCCGGTCGGTCGACACGCCAGGTCCCGCAACTTCTTGACACCCAACCGGTTGCGACCGGCAGGGACCCGGACCGCCTTTCGACCGACCCGCAGCGACGGCGTGTTCTGGTGCCTCTACCGTGCCGGTCGCGATACTCCGAAGTAGTGCATGTACACACGTCACCCGGGACAGGGAGCGACCCGGGTCGGCGCTAAACCGGCAGTCGTGATCGGGTAGAATCCGGGAAAATCCGGCTGACCTGCAAAACCACGATGCGTTCGGCAGTCACGCCCGAACACCTTACCCGAATCGGCTGCGACAACGATCCGAGGGCGTTCCCGCCGGTCATGGGCCGTGGTATGGTGGTGCTGCCGACGGCGCAGCCGGCCTCGTGAAGGACCCTGCCATGTCCGAACGATCTCCGCTCTATCGACAGTGGCCGCTCGTGCAGCTTCTCTCGGCCTCGCGCTACGGCGTGACGCTTCGCGAGATGGCCGATCAGATGGGCGTCAACCCGAAGACGATCCGTCGCGATCTCCGGGCGTTCGCGGAACTCGGTTTTCCCCTCGATGTCGAGATCGGCCCGCGCGGCCGCAAAACGTGGCGGATCGCCGCGCCGCACCAGCCGCCGCTCTGCTTCACCTTCGACGAGGCATTTGCCCTCTACCTTGGCCGGCAGTTCCTCGAACCGCTGGCCGGCACCCTGTTCTGGCAGTCGGCGCAAAGCGCGTTCAAGAAGATTCACTCCCTGCTCAACCCGTCGGCGCTCGACTACCTCGAGCGCCTGGCGCCGCAAGTGTGCTCGACGCGGGTCGGGGCCAGCGATTACTCGAAGAAGGCCGAGCTGATCGACCGCCTGATGCAGGCCATCGAAGACCGCCGCGTCGCCTTCCTCACCTACCAGTCGATGCAGGCGACCGAGCCGACGACCTACGACGTCCACCCCTACGGCCTGGCCTACCACCGCGGCTCGCTCTACCTGATCGGCCACTCGGTCGACCACGACCAGATACGTCACTGGAAGGTCGACCGCATCGAAGAGGTTCGCGTCGACCCCTACCCGTTCCCCTGGCCCGACGATTTCGACCTGCAATCGCACCTTCGGGGCTCGTTCGGGATCTACCACGGCCAGGGCGACGTGGGCGTCACGATCCGCTTCTCCGCGACCGTGGCCCGCTACGTGCGGGAATCGCGGTGGCACGAGAGCCAACGACTCACGCCCCAGCCCGACGGCACCCTGCTGGCCGAGTTCCGCCTGACCGGCACCGAGGAGATCAAGCACTGGATCCTCAGCTTCGGGCGCCACGCCGAAGCCCTCTCGCCGCCCTCGCTGCGTCAGGAACTCGCCGGGGAACTCGACGCCGCCCGCCACCACTACGCCCGCCCGCCCCGCCGGCCCGACAAGCCGTCGCCCAAGGAACCCACTCGATGAGCCCCCTCACACCACGATATCCTCGACCACCCCTCCCTCGGGCGGATTCGTCTCCCCGGCGCTCTCCAGATAAAGCGAGATCGCCTCGCGGATATTCCGCCTCGCCTCGTCGAGCGTCTCGCCCTCCGAGATACAGCCCGGCAAGGCCGGAACAAACACGGTGTATCCCCCTTCGCCGGACGGTTCGAGAACGATGCGCAGCAGCATTTCAAATCTCTCACGGCGATGGGGCAACAGACCCCCCAAAGCGTCCACGGCCATATGGACGCGGAAACTCGCCTCAGAGTCGGTGTATGGCACGAGTACGCTCAATTCTACAGCGAATCAAGGAAGGCATCGAGGGTAATCTGCGCCTGTTTGAGGATGTGGCTGAGGGTCGACCGCTTGATCGGGCTGTGCGCAGGAACGGTTATTCTCAAGCTCCGGTCGGGCAGGTCCTTTTCGAGGCGAATGTGGCTGCCTCGTTGCCGCGTGATCCTGAACCCGAGGCGCGTCAGGGCGGCAACGGCGCGGTCGTAGTTCTCCGATGGTACCCGAGCCATGCCCCCCCCTTTTTTGTGGGAACTTGCGTGAAATCCGTTGCTGGCCAAGCTCTCAATGGGGCCGCGGCCTTTCGGCCGCGGAAAGTCGATGGCAGTCGCCTCGAAACCGCGTCGCGTCACTCGCTTCAATGGGGCCAGCCTGTGGGCTGGTTTGCATTGGCCACCCGGATATGGTACACTGCGGGGGTCGTTGCGTTAAGATACCGCTTCGCGGCACTCAAAGAACAATCCGTGTGGCACTACCCATGGAGGTACCCGGCATTCTGCGCCGCGCGTCGTCGCTTGAACGCGGGGCGCAAGAGCTTTCGTCCACTGCCAGCCGCATGGGCGACTGACCTTAGGGCGCGCTCACAAATAACTTGGACAAATTGGGATTGCGTCATCCGGCGGATTGTGCGATGAGGGGGCATGCAGGATGCACAAGTCATCGCACGGGTTCGACGGAAATACCGGTCGTTGGAAC
>Ga0334898_1002188_pt1 | contig 18666 bp, 14 predicted proteins | sample GraSluR3_MG_10_FD_207228 | JGI IMG/M metagenome (GOLD analysis project Ga0334898, IMG submission 207228) | Sludge microbial communities from methane-producing bioreactor in Wageningen University, Netherlands - Granular Sludge_3_08-R3 | ecosystem: Engineered > Bioreactor > Anaerobic >... | reverse complement strand
CGGCACGCGGTTCGTTCTCGACCACTGCGGCAACGCCGATCCCGCCGCGTTCATGTCGCCGGCGCGGCGCGAGGCGGCGGGCGTCGATCGGCCGCCGCAGCACGATCCCGACCAGTGGCGGCGCGACTTGGCCAGGCTGGCCGAGCGCGATCGCGTCGTCTGCAAAATTTCGGGCATCGTCGCCCGGGCACCCAACGAAACGTGGATCGCCGACGACCTGGCCCCGATCGTCCACCACTGCCTCGGGGCGTTCGGCCCCGATCGGGTGATCTTCGCCAGCGACTGGCCGGTGTGCACCCGCGTGGCCAGCCTGCGCGCGTGGGTCGGGGCGCTCGAACAGATCGTCGCCGACCGGCCCGAGAGCGAGCAAAGAAAGCTCTTCCACGACAACGCGGTGCGGTTCTACGAGCTGGCGTAAGCGGCGGGCCGCGAACCGCGGCGGGGTTCACCCGGTTTCGCCCAGACTCGAGTGCACCCCGGTCACGACGATCAGCTTGTCGCCTTGCCGAATCGTCCGGGAGTTGGGCGGATTGACCACGCGGTCGGGCTTGCCGTCGTCGCCGTTGCGGTCGAGCCCCAGCACGATGGCGTCGAACTGCCGCTTGAAGTGCTCGAACACGTCGATGAACTCGCGCCCGACGAATTCGCCGGGCACGTCGATCTTTCTCAGGCACGTCCCCACCTTGTGCGTGAGCAAGTCGCTCACGACCGAGGTAATGCCGCGATTGACCAGCGTCGAGGTGAACAGTCCGGCCGTGATCGTCGTGCGCGAGACGATCTCCTCGACGCCGGCGATGTGGAGGTGGGTCGCGTTCACCTCGTCGAGAAGCTCAGCGCAAGTGAAGATTCGCGGATTGATCTTTTCGAGCGTCAGCGCGGCCAGCACGGTTCGCGCGTCGCGATCCTGGTCTCTGAGATTCTGCCCCTTGTCGGCCAGGACGATCGCGGCCTGGGCGTACCGCGCGCCGACGCTTTCGAGGACGCTCACTTTCGTGAAGTCGTCCTTGACGTGGAAGAGGCGGCGCGGATTGGCGACCCCGCTCGCGGCGACGACGTCGGTTTCCGTTTCGGAGATTACGACCACCCCTTGCCTCCAAACGTGGGCGACCGACTCCAGCTCGGAGAGGATCAGGCCGCCCATGCGGTCCCACCCGCAAATGAGCGTGTGGTTCCGCAATTCGTCGATCGAGAGATCCCGGTCTTCCATTTTCGTTCTCAAGTACGTCGACATGGATGCGCTAAAGGCACCGACCATGACCGCGAACACGACCAGCCCCGCCACGCTGATCGTGATCGCCACGAGGTGCCCGGTGACCGTGCCGGGGATCGTGCCGACCGGCTCGCCCGACACGAACAGAAACGTCGCCAGCCACAGGTTTTCGAAAAAGTCCCCCAGGGCTTCTCCCGACGAGGCGGCCGGATCGGTCTCCGAGAGCATGGCCAGGGCGCCGCACAGGATGAGCATGGTTGTGGCGATCAGCAGAATCCCCACGTGCCCCAGAAAGCGTTCGAGACGCACCGACAACCAGCCCGAGCGGCGCAACAGGATCGTGGCGGCGCGCGCCAATCGGAGCATCCTCAGTAGCCGGATGAGACGAAGCGTGCGGAACACCCGCAGAACCGGCAAGACGGCAAGGATGTCGATCCAGTAGTTCGAGAAGAAGGTCTTCTTGCTGGGAGCGGCCGTGAAACGCAGCGTCAGCTCGACCACGAAGATCCAGGTCACCAGGTCGCCCGCGAAAACGACCCGCTCCAATTCGTCGCCGGGCGGCAGCAGGAACTCGGTGAACAAAAGCGCGATGCTGACGAGAATCAGCACGGCGATCGCCACGTTGAACGCCGCGCCGTTGACGATCCGGCCCAGCGCCGCGAGTCGTCGTTCGACCGAGTTGCGTTCCGCGTGCGTCACTGGGGTCGCCCTCCGCAATCGTCCAACAGCCCGCGCAGGTTGAGCCCCAGGATCTTCTCCTTTTGCGCCTCGCCGATCCTGGCGTAGGCGATTCTACCCAGTGGGGCGGCCGGGTCGAGCAGGGGCACATCGGAGCCAAACAGCACGCGGTCGGCGCCCACCTCGCGCACGAACCGCTCGATCATGCCGACGTGAAAGTGCGACGTCGCCGTGTCGAGGTACAGGCCGCCGTGCTTCTTGACGACGTCGATCGCCTGCCGGCATCCCCGCTGGGTGCCGCCGGCGTGGGCCAGGATGACGCGCGCCCGCAGATACCGCGCGGCGATCGTGGCGAACAGCTCGGGGCTGCACGTTTTGTCCGAGTCCCAGGTGTGGCTGAGAACGACCGTTCCCGTTTGATCGGCGTACTCCCAGAGCGGACGGTACCCGTCGCCGTCGACCGGATAGTCGTGGCAGAACGGGTGGATCTTGAGCATCCGCACCCCGTAGAGCCGCCGGCACCGCTCGATCTCGGGAACGATCTCGTCCGGGTAGTGCGGGTTCACGGTGATCTGGCCGATGAGCCGGTCGGAATAACGGGCGACCGCCGCTCCCAGGGCATCGTTGCCCCGGACGAAATCGCAGAAGCAGCCCCAGAAAGGGCTCAGGCAGAGCCGGTCGATGCCCAGCCGGTCCAAGGTCGCGATCGTCGCTTCGATCGTGTGCCCGGGCATGTGGGTCAAAGGCCAACGGCCCAGGTGCCCGTGGCAGTCGAACACGGGGATGCCCTCGATGGGCAACGCCGACTTGACTCGATCGACGATCATCGCTTCACCACGCCTTCGAGCAGCCGTCGCAGGTTGTCGCCGGCGATGCGCTTGCGGTCGCCGTCGCCGATCGCGGCGTAGCTGAGCATCGCCACGGCCGAGCCGGGGGTGAAGTAGGGTAGCCTCGTGCCGAACAGCAGCCGATCGGCCCCGAATCGCTCGACGGCCGCTTCAATCTGCCGGTGGCCGCAGTAGCTCGAAATCTCGACGTGAAGGTTCGCGAACTTCTCCCACAGCGCATAGAGATACCGGTCGACACGGTAGTTCACGTTGGTCAAAACCACCGGCAGGGCGGGATGCCCCGCGCACAGCTCGTGGACCGTATCCCAGTCGAGTTGCTCCTGGTCGACGAACAGGGGCACGCGCCGGCGTTCGAGCCACGCGAGCAACTCGCCCGAGCACCACGCGCGAAGCGAGAAGTTGTGAAGGTCGGGATGAGGAAACACTCTCGCCGCCCTGACCCCGCGGGCGAGCATCTCGTCGACGAGCCCCGGCCCGCCGGGAAACTCGCCCGTGTGCGAAGGCATCACGACCCACATGGCGTGAAGGCGCCGGCACGAGGCGATTTCCTCCAGCAGCAACCGGTTCCCGTCGGCCGGATGGAACTCCTTGCTCGAGGCGTGGTAGACCAGGGCCTCGCCGATCTCGAAGTCGTCCATCGTCGCGACCAGGGCGTCGACCGAAAGGGGGAACTCGGGCTTCGGCGCGATTATCCTGCCCAGCATGCAGTTGGCGTCGAAAAGCTCGAGTTTCGCGATTCGGCTCGTCATGGGTCATTGAAGCCGGAGGCGGCTTCCACGGCGATTTTACTTGGCGACTTCGACGGATGCCCACTGCGAGCGAATATACCGGAAACGCGGCGGACAGGCCAACCCGTTCCGCCGGGGAAGGGCCGACCCGGCGCAACGTCGCGCCGGAATCGTCGCGTCGGGCGGCGCCGAGCGAACTCGCGCCGCGCGCCAATCCCGCCACCGCTTGACAGGGCACGGGAACCCGATTACCGATAAGGTCAGACCCGTCCACGGTTCCATCCGCACGAAAGAGGTGAGACGATGAGGCGACATCCACGCGTCACGCGCCGGGGGTTCCTCGGCGCGACGGCGGCCACCGCCGGGGGCCTGCTGCTGCCCGGGGCCCGCGGGCTCGACGCGAGTCCGATCGCTGCGGCCTCCGACTTCCCGTCGACCGACCACTTCTGGTATCGCCTGCAGCCCGAAGGCCCCTACGTCGACTCGCAGCGCGACAACAAGGCGTTCGGCTATTCCGACGGGGCGATCTTCCTTTCCGAAGACAACGGCCGCACCTGGCCGCACCGCGCCGCGTTTCCCGACGCCGATCACATTACGTTCAGTTGCATCCTGAAGAATGGAAACGTTCTGTTCGCCACCCGCACGAAGCTCTACCTGAGCACCGACAACCTGAAGACCTGCGAGCCCGTCGCGGTGAAAGACGCCCACGGCAACGACTACGTTCCCCACGCGCCGCAGAACCCCGACCAGCCCGGCTGGTACTTCTTCAGCCTTGCGGGCGTCAACGCGTGGGACGTGAACGGCACGGAGATGGTCGTGTGGGGCAATTACTGCAACGTGCTCGGCGGCGCGGCTCCGGTCAACGTCTACTACTCGGCCGACGGGGGCCGCACCGTCAAGATCGCGTACGCCTTCGGCCGGAATCCCCATTACCGCGACAACGGCGCGCCGGGCGGCGGCGGGACCGGCACCCTGCTGGGCGATCCCGACAACCCGGTCATCTGCCGCCACATTCACTGCGTGGCCTACAACCCGGCCGAGACCGCCTTCTACGCCTGCACGGGCGACCGCGAGCGGCCCGAGGGGCACGAATGCCACTGGCTCAAGGGCACCTACGACGCCGGCAACGACGCATGGCAGTGGAGGGTGCTCGTGTCCGACGCCTCGAACTCGCGCTACAAGTCCGGCGGCATCAACTTCGTCGACGGCAAGCTCTACTGGGTCGCCGACGCGAACGGGCCCCTGCCGCACGACCGCGGCATCTTCCGCTGCGACCCGGCCGACCTGGCCGACCGCGACGCGCACACGAGGCTCTTCAACCCGGAATACGAATCGGCCAACATGATCATCGAAGACGGCATGATCCTGGCGTCGCATTACGCCACCGCGTCGCCGTACACCGCGGGCTTTATCGTCTCGCCCGACCTGGGCAAGACCTGGGCCCAGTACGATCTCAAGGAATTGGGCAAACGATCGCCGCTCCGCTTCCACCGGAAGAACCGCGACGGATGGTTCCGCGTCGACTTGCGATCGGGATGGATCCAGCGCGCCGAGGTGCTGTTCATCAAGCCGAAGAGAGGTTAGAGCCGAGGAGTCCCCAGCCGTCCCGAGTGCACGGGGGTGGCCGGGGTCGAGCGCAGCGCGCCCGGCGCGGGGGCGCCCTTGTTCCCAAGCTCCGACTTCCTCGCGTTCCCAAGCCGAAGCTTAGGCACCAGTCTGGACGTGACGGTCGACCCGCCGGCCGCGCTCGAAGTCGAGTGGACCTCGCCGCGCGACGGCAACCGAACACCCGGCAAGGACATCCAAGGCGGACGAAGCCGCAAGCTCACCGCCGCGGCCGGCAGCGACGCGGTGCCGCGGCTTCGACGATCGGCGGCGACGCGGTAGACGGATCTCTTCGCCTCCATGAGGCTCAGCAGCGAAGCCCTCGCCCTGCCGGTTCTCCCAGTAGCCCGGTTCGCGGCTGGTGTGTGCAACCGCAACGACAAGCACTACGAGATGCCCCACAACCAAGGCGGGAAGCACGTAGTCGCAGCCGATCCACATCATTCGAGCTGCTTCGCCTTCAAGACCGAACCCAGGGAAGCGTTGTTGTCGGTAAATACAGCCCATATTTGGATTATCCTGTGTACGTCCTGCGTAGGTCAAGCCGGCCGTCCTGGCTGCGCGTCACAACACGCCCCGAATCCACCGAAATCATCTTCAACCCCGGCGCGGGCTGGCATCGCAAGCGCCGGCCGAACGTTGTCGGCTCCACGATCCTGGAGAACCGTTCGCGCCGGATCGCGTCCGCGCCCGAGATACCGAACATGATTCACGTCGCCCACGTGACTTGCTGCAACGGCGCCGTTCCGATACGCTGCTACCTGGGCCGCACGCTGGGATGCAGCCGTGCATTGCCCGTCATCGAGCACGCCGAATCCCGCCGGCCGCCCGGATTTGACTCGATTGGCGCAGGGGCCGATGGAATGCCCGGCGGCGAAGCAGAGCTTCGAGGAAGTGCGTTCCCGAGCCGGAGCTTGGGAACGAATGCGAAAACAACACGACCGACAGAACGACGGAGTCTGCCATGAGATCTGCTGATGCAACGCGCACGTGGTGCGTCGCGCTGGCGGCGATCCTCGCTTCGAGCATCGTCGCGGCGCCGGGGCTGGCGTACAATCCGCCCGTCGACGCGGCCGGGCCGCTGGTCGTGCGGATCGAGGGGCCCGACGAAGTGACCGACGCCGCGAAGCCGCTGCCGGTTCGCGTGGTCGTGGGCAACCGCGGCACGGCGCCGGTCGAAGGGACCGTCGAGTTGGGCGTGATCGACCGCTGGCAGGCCGAGCCGGCCGGGGCCGTGCGGTTTGCCGTCGCGGCAAGCGGGACGGCCGAGCGCGATTTCGAGGTGATCGTGGGGCAGCCGACCTACAACGCCCACTATCCGATCCACGCCTTCGTCCGGTTTCGCGCCGACGGCAGGGATTGGACGGCTCATCCGATCCTGGTCGTCGAGGCCAAGCTGCCCGAGCCGCCGCGGGCCGTGGTGCCCGTCGAGTGGACGCCGTTTCCCGTGGCCGAGAGCGGCCGGCTGGCCCTGTGGCGTCTGCCGGTGCATCGCTCGATCGTGGCCGTGTTCGGCGAGCAGCCGAGCGTCATGCCCGTCGGATGGCAGGGCTCGGAGCCGCGAAGCCACGGGTCGTTCGGCATCCGCTCCGAGACGCTCGCCGGCAACAGCCGTTCGGTCGTGGCCATCCATCCGCCCTGGTACGGCGGGCTGGTCGGCACGCAGCTCGTCGAATTCCCACTCGTGTTGCCCAAGACGACGCCGATCCGACTCGACTTTGCCAACGCGGTGACGCCCACCGGCGAGGGCGACGGGGTGACCTTTCGCGTGCGGGTCGCGCCGTTGGATGCGCCCGAGGGCGCGTTCGGCAAGGTCGCGTTCGAGCGCCATACCGACGCGAAGACGTGGAACGCGGCCCGGGCCGACCTGAGCGAGTTTGCCGGCCGGGCCGTGCGGCTCCAACTCGAGTCGCATCCCGGGCCGGAGAACAACACGGGCTGGGACCAGTCGTACTGGGCCGAGCCCGAGCTTGTGGTGGGCACTCCCGCCGAGCCGGCCGCCTTTCCGCCGGCGAGCGACGAGGGGTCGCGCCGGTTGGGAACCGCCGGCGCCTGGGAGTATCGCCTGTGGCTCGGCGAGCGGGGCCTGCTCGACGGGACGATCGGGTTTTCGCGCGGCGCAAAGCGCCTTTGGTTCCACGGCTTCGAAGCAAGCGTGCTGGGCGGGCGCATCGACGACGCGCGCTCGCCCGTCGTGCTCGTCGAGGCCCGCGAAGAACCCTGCGACGAAGGCTGCCAGGTTCGACACCGTTTCCGAAGCTCCTGGGGGACGTTCGATCTGGTCGGCCGGCTCTGGGTCGAGCACGAATCGCTGCGCGCGAAGTTCGAGCTGCAGAACGCGCCCGAGGCGAAACCCTGGATGGCGGTCTATCTCGAAGGCATGGCCGCCGGATCGTGGAGCGAGCCGGCCCGGCAGGTTTACGCCGGGCCGGGCAACGTGATTCGCGAGCCCGGGCCCTTCCGGTTGAACTTCGACGGCCACCGGCTTTCGACCTCGTTTGTGGGTTTCGACTTTCCCGGCGGCATTTCGATGCTCCAGGCGGTCGACGTGCCGCCCAACGAGCTCGACGTGCGCCCGGCCGACCGGCACTACTCGCTCCACGCCGCGCACACCTCGACCTGGACCTTCGTGCCCGCCGACAACGTCTGGGAGGCGGTCCAACACTGGCGTCGAACCAATGGCATCGAGGCGGCCGGGGGAGTGCACAAGGCCGCCGGGCGGTTCGTGTTCGATCTCTGGGGCGGTCGCTACGGCGAGAGCGCCGACGCGCTGCGGCGCGCGTTCCGCTACGGGCTGACCGACGCGATGGTCATGTGGCACAACTGGCAGCGGTGGGGCTACGACTACCGGTTGCCCGACATCTATCCGCCGAACCCCCAACTCGGCACGCTCGACGAGATGCGCGATCTGATCGCGGCGTGCGAGCAGGCCGGCGTGCCCATCGCCCTGCACGACAATTACATCGACTTCTATCCCGACGCCGAGGGGTTTTCCTATGAGGAGAACATCGCCTTCCACCGCGACGGCACGCCCGTCAAGGCGTGGCTCAACGAGGGACGCGGCGCCCGGTCGTATCGCTACCGGGCCGATCGGATCGAGCCCTATTTGAAGCGGAACCTCCACCTGATCCGCGAGGGGCTGGCGCCCACGTCGTACTTCATCGACGTCTGGTCGAGCGCCCCGCCCTACGACTACTGGACGGCCGACGGCCGGTTCGTCGACCGCCTGTTCACGCGGAGCGTGTGGGGCGGACTGTTCGCCTGGATTCGCGACCTGCTGGGTGGCGACGCGCCGCAAATCTCTGAAAGCGGGCACGACCAGTTGATCGGCTGGCTCGACGGGGCCCAGACCAACCATCTTCGCGTGGGCCCACCCGTCGGCGAGGGACGCTATCGCTGGGCCGTCTGGAACTGGCCCTGCGCCGACGCCGAGCGAACCCCCTGGTTCGACGCGGCCCACCACGACCGCTTCATCCTGCACGGGGCGGGCTACTCGTCGCGCTACCAAGGGGGCCTCGACGCGCGCCTGCACGGCATGTACAGCGACGACTACATGACCACCGAGGTGCTGACCGGGCATCCCGGCATGGTCTCGCAGCCCTTCGGCCGCGACGTCGTGCGCAAGTATTGGCTTCTGCAAGACCTGATGCGAGCCCTGGCCCTGCGCACCATCGAAGGCGTCGAGTACGTCGACGGCGACCTGCACCGCCAGCACGTGCGATGGTCGGGCGGCGCCCGGGTCTGGGTCAACCGGGGCGAAGCCGATTGGCAAGTCGCCGGCGCCACGCTGCCGCAGTACGGGTTTCTGGCCCGCGTGCCCACCGAGGGCGGACTCGTCGAAGCCTCGATCTCCCGCCACAACGGTGTGATTGTCGAGATGGCCCGGTCGGCCGATCGGCTCTACGTGAACGGCCGGCGCGTGGTCGACCCGGCCCTGCCCATCGAGCCGCGTGTCGACGCGTTCAAGGATCGGGGCGATCGCACGATCGAGTTGACCCTCGAGTGGCAAGCCGATGTGCCGATTCCCGAAGGATACCGCGCCTTCCTGCACTTCTGCGACCAGCAGGGCGAGATTCTCTTCCAGGCATCGCAAGATCCCTCCGCCCTGGCGCCGGGCCGGCAAGGCACGATCGGGGCCACGGCGACCGCCACCGTGCCCGGCGAAGTCGCCGTGGGCGAGACGCTCGAGCTCCGCGCGGGCATGTACGCCCCGTCGGGCGGGCAGCGGCTTGCCCTCCGCGGCCCCGACGACGGCACGCGGCGGATTCGCTTGGGAACGATCCGCCTCGAAGGCGAGGGCGACCGGCTCGCCGCGATCACGTGGAAACCCCATGTGCCCGAGCCCGATCCCCTGCTGGCTCGGCAGAATCCCGAGGCCCGGCCCGTCGACTTCGGGCCGATCGAAACCGCGGGCGCGTGCCGGCTCACGCGCCAGGGCGACGCGCTGGTCATCACCCCGCTTCCCGACGAGCGGGCCCCCGGGTTCACGGCGACGCTGCGTTGGGACCAATTGCCCTGGAAGCTCCCCCGACCCGCCCGGGTCGAGTCGCTCAGCGAGACGGGCGAGTCGCTGGGGCGCAGCCGGCTGGAGTTCGACGGCGACGCCGTCGCGGTCGAGTGCAGTCCGCGCGCCTTTGCCCACCGGTTGACCGGGGATTGAAGGTTTTTGTCCCCCAAACGGGAAAGCCGGAGTCGAGTACCGAGACGGCTCGCTGCCCGGTGGACGGAAACACCCGTCGAACGAAACGCGATTCAATCCAGCGGCATCCACACCGTCATCTGCGGCTCGCCCCGGTTGTTCCAGGCGTAGTAGGGGATCAGGCGGAGCGGCACGCGGCGAGCCTCGCCGCGGGGCAGCTCCTGGTACAAACCGCCGTTGAAATCGGGCATGGGGCGCGCCACGCCCTCGGTTTCGAGCACGACGACGCCGCCGAGCAACTCGGGCGCGTGGCGGACCGTCCAGCGGGCGTCGCGCGGCAGGTGGACCGACGCGACCGGCACGTCGCCGGGCAGGTCGACCGATTCGAGGCAGTAGACGACGGGGCCCCGCACCACGGCCGCCTGGTTCCGCGTTTGCTCGACCCGGGGATGGGCAACCATCATCCGGACCGGCATCGGCAGCGCGAGGTCGATCGTGTCGCCCGCCTTCCAGTTGCGCTCGACCGCGGCGTACGTGGCGGGCGCGGCGGCGATCGGGGCGGCCTGCCCGTTGACGGCGAGCGAAGCCTCGCGGGCCCAGCCGGGGATCCGCAGCCGGATCGCGAAGGGCTCGCCGGGGTCGATCGCGTCGATCGCCAGGCGCACGGCGCCCGCCCAAGGATAGTCGGTCGTTTGGGTCATTCGGAGCCGGCGCCCGTCGCCGAGGCGTGTTTCGAGCACGCTGCCGCCGTAGTGGTGCACCCAAAGGCCGTCGTCGCCCGTGGCATAGAGGCAGCCGTGCATCGAGGCCACGGTGCGCAGCAGGTTCGTGGGGCAACAGATGTGGCGCTCGCCGGGGTCGAACCGCTCGTGGGCGTCGTTGCTCAACAGCTCGTGCTCCGGGCCGTACCATCGCAGGGGATTCGTGTACGACCAGCCTTTGCCCTCGATGCCGACGCCCGACAGAATCGAGTTGTAGAGACTCTGCTCCATGACGTCGGCGAATCGTGCCTCGCCGGTGGCCAGCAGCATGCGCCAGTTCCACATCATGTTGCCGATCTGCCCGCAGGTCTCGTTGTAGGCCGTGGCGTTGGGCAGGTCGTAGGGATGCCCCGCCGCCTCGTGGACCTCGTCGTTGCGGATCGTCCGCGTGCCGGGCTGGTAGCTTCGCGACGCGAGGCCCTTGTGCACGGGCGACACGCCGCCGGTCACGTAGGTCTTCTTTTCCGTCAGATCGAGCCACAGACGCTCCAGCGCGTCGCGGAGCGACCGATCGCCCGTCTCGAGGTAGGCGTCGGCCGCCCCGGCGAACAGGTAGGTGTAAAACACGGCATGGCCGACCACTTCCGTCTCTTGGCGCAGGGGCACGGCGTCCTGGTTCAGGTCGGTGCCACCCAGGGGCCGGCCCCAATCGGTGCGGCCGATCTTGCCCCGCTTCCGGCCGCGATTGTCGATGATGATGTTGGCCAGATCGAGGTACTTCGGGTCGCCGGTGGTTCGGTGCAGCTCGACGGCGCCCATGACGATCGAAGGGTTGATCGGGCAGTTGGCCAGCATGGGGTCGCCGCCGTCGTAGGTGGCGTGCACGAAGTCGCCCACGCGCCGGGCCACGTCGAGGAAGCGCGTCTTGCCCGTGATGCGGTGATGGGCGCAGGCCGCCGTGAGCAGATGGCCCATCGTGTAAAGCTCGTGATGATGGTTGAAGGCGAACCGCTCCAGGCCGCGCAGGGTGACCTGGGTGGCCAGGTATCCGTCGGGCTGTTGGGCCTTGGCGATCACGGCGATCGCCTCGTCCATGCGCCGGTCGAGCGAGGGATCGCGGGTTTGCGAGTAGACGTAACAGGCCGCCTCGATCCACTTGTAGAGCCAGGCGTCGTGCCAGTAGCAGCCCCAGACCTTGCCCTCGGCCAGGCCGGCGGCGATGCGGAAATTCTCGAGCACGTGGCCTTTCGCCGGATCGGCCGCAAGCTCCCACAGCCGGGGCAGCGTGACCTCGCGGCACTGGACGAACCGGTCGGCCCAGAACCCTTCGGTCCACCGCACGTCGCCCAGATCGACGCTTCGCAGCACGGCATGAGGGCTGTTCTCGGTTTTGACGATCCCGTAGTCGCGCGCCCGGGCCGGCTCGTCGGCGAGACCCGGCGACCAGACCGCCAGGCAAAGCCCGAAGGCCACGCCCGAGAGTGAAAGTGGTGCGCGTCGCATCGCGATTCCTCCCCAAGAGCCCAGGGTTGATCCTCTTGACAAGTCCACGTCGAACCGCATTATGGTGCAAGTAGTCGATGCCAGCCGGTGCCGTGCCGGGTGAAGTCCCGGTCGTAACCCCGACCTTCCCGCCAGTAACCGAAGGCCGTCACCCCTCGATGTCGGCGAATCGTCCGCCGCTCCAGCAAGCGGCTTTGGGGTTGCTCAGACGTTGTCGGATGCGATACATGATTGGATGCCATAGGAGAATGGCCGTTCGACGCCTTAGAGGAGAAGGTTCCGTTCGTGGATCTGGCCGGGATTATGGTAATGCCGTATTCGTTTTCGATGTCCCGGAGTCCGCTTCACGCCAGCCATCGTAACAACGACGCGCACTGCGGGACAAGCCAGCCGTGGCACCCCGCGAAGGCGACTACTACCTCTGGCTTCGCCACCTGCGTCGAGGCTCGGGCTCGCGCGGCGACGACGTGACGCAGGAGGTGCGCGTTCGCGCCGACGGCCGGCGCGTCGCCACGCTCGGCGGGGGCTCGACCGACCTGAACGTGCCCGACCGCCTGATCGCCCCCGACCAACCCTTGGCGCCGACCCTGTGGACCTGGGCCTGGCCCGGCGCGGCCGACCTGGAGCCGGCGAGACTGCCGGCCGGCACGATCGAGCTGGAGTTGGACAACCTGGCCCCGAACGTCCGCTACGACGTGCTCCTCGTGACCGACGAACCGTCCTTCCTCCCCCAGGACGGGCGCCTGCGACAACGGTAAGCCTCCGCCCTCTGGTCGCGAGCGCCGTGACCCGCGACCGCCGACCGTCGTGACCGATGCCCAGGTTCGTCCGCGCACGCCAAAGCCAATGCTCCAAGCTGGGGGAGGGTGACCCCACGGCGACCGTGGGCGCCAGTTCGCCGGCTTCCACGATTCTGGGGCCCAAAGGCGGGGGAAACGTGGGCGCCAAACTCCGCGAAACGCCGCTTCGCCCCCACAGGCGGGGTTTTGTGGGCGCCAAAACCCGCGCAACGGCCTTTCTCGTTCCCATCGGAGGGGCCCGAGTGGGCGCCAGTCCGGCGCGTTTTGCGTCCCCGTCGAAGCGGAAACGTGCGCGCCATCTCGGCCGCCAGGTTCGTTTCGCACCCCCAAGGCGGAAGAAGCTGGGCACCGCCTCCCAGCCCGCCGCGCTTGGCACGCCCTGGGAGCGACGTTTTGGTCAACGCCGCGGCGGTTCTTCCACTTCGGCCCGCCGATCGTGGTGCCGACGCCCCTTCGAGCCGTCTCTTGGTCAACAGACGGGCCGTTTTTCCAATTCGGTCGGCCGATCGTGGTACCGACGCCCCTTCGAGGCGTCTTTTGGTCAACGGACCGGCGGTTTTTCCAGTTCGGTCGGCCGATCGTGGCACCGACGCCCGTCCGAGGCGTCGTTTGGTCAACAAGGTGGCCGTTCTTCCAGTTCGGCCCGCCGATCGAGGTACCGACGCCCGTTCGGGGCGTCTTTTGGTCAACGGACCGGCGGTTTTTCCAGTTCGGTCGGCCGATGGTGGGGGGCTCACGCCGACGGTTCCGTCTCGCGGGAGCCGTCTTGGTCGTTTCCTGGCATCCCCGCCCCCGATTGGCTGATCACTCCGCGCCACCCCCGAAGTCTTTATACCTGCCCCCCCTTTTTCGTGCATTTCGTTCATTTCGCGGTTCCCATCCGAGCGCGGGCCATTTTGCCCGATGTGCTGGCCCAATTTCGAGAAGTCTTCTTGAAGCCGTGTCGATCGGATCGCGGTTCGTGGGCAGTAAGAAAACCGGATGGGCCCGCGCTCGGCCGGCGGGCGCTACCCGACAAGACCCCGACCGAAGAAAAGGGGACATCACTGATTTTGGTAAGCGGGATAAGCGATAATCAGTGATGTCCCCTTTTCCGTTCTGTCCCCTTTTCCGTTCCCGTATCGTCGGCAACGGTTCCTCACGTCGGACATGGGCCGCAGCGCGTTGCGGGAAGCCTTCTGGCAGGTGCGTCGGTCGCGGCCCTTCAAGGTCGTGGCGGTCGTGCTCCTGCCCGATCACCCGCACACCGTTTGGGAATTGCCGCGCGGCGATACGGATTACACGACACGATGGAGGCAAATCAAGACTCTCGTGACACGGGCATTGGTGGGGCGAATCGGCGACGGCGCGATTTCGGCCAGCCGCCGACGCCGTGCCGAAAAGGGGATTTGGCAACGTCGCTTCTGCGAACTTCGTTTCATCGTTATGTGCGACTTGGCGAATACTCCATCGAGTGGGGCGGCGGCGACGCATGGTATGGCGATGAATTCAGCCGCCTGGAATGATTGGTGCGTGCAAGCACGCACCCTACCTGGCTTGACAAGTCCACATCGAACCGGATTATGGTGCAAGTAGTCGATGCCAGCCGGTGCCGTGCCGGGTGAAGTCCCGGTCGTCAGCCGGACCTTCCCGCCAGTAACCGAAGGCCGTCACCCTCGGACGCCGGCGAATCGTGCGCCGCTCCAGCAGGCGGCTTTGGGCTTGCATCAGCCATTGGTGGGTGCGATACATGATTGGATGCGATAGGAGAACGGCCGTTTGACGCCTTTGAGGAGAAGGTCCGTTCGTGGATGCAGCCGGGATCATGATCATGCCGTATTGGTTTTCGATGTCCCGGAGTCCGCTTCCCGCCAACCATCGTGACAACGACGCGCACTGCTGGACAAGCCAGCAGTGGCACCCGGCGTAGCTCGAAAAGCTGAAACTCCAGAAGAAGGGCCTCATGCACGACCTGTTGACCGGGAGGGTCCGGGTGAAGGTCTAGGGAGGGCGACGATGAAGATCTCGATTATCCTCGATTCCATCGATCTGGGCAGCATGGCGCTGCCGGAGTTTCAGCGGGGGTACGTCTGGAACCGCGAGCAGGTACGGGGTCTGATGCACTCGCTGTACCATCGCCATCCGGTCGGGAGCCTGCTCGTTTGGGAGACGAAGACCGAGAGCGCCAAGGCCCGCGGCGACGGCCAACTGGCCAGCGGCACGGTCAAACTGCTCTTGGACGGACAGCAACGGATCACGTCGCTTTACGGAATCGTGCGAGGGCGCCCGCCGCGATTCTTCGACGGCAACGCGCAAACGTTCAGCGGGCTCTACTTTCACCTCGACGACGAGGTGTTCGAGTTCTACGCCCCGATGAAGATGAAGGACAACCCGCTCTGGATCAACGTCTCGGAGTTGATGAAGCAGGGCCTCGCGGAGTACATGCAGCGATTGATCGCCCAGCCCGACCTGGCTCCGCAGGTGGGCGGCTACATCAACCGCTTGAACGCGGTTGAGGGCATCAAATCGGTTGACCTGCACATCGAGGTGGTCACGGGCGAGGACAAGACGGTCGACGTGGTCGTCGACATCTTCAACCGGGTCAACAGCGGCGGAACCAAACTGTCGCAGGGCGACCTGGCGCTGGCCAAGATCTGCGCCCAGTGGCCCGAGGCGCGGCAGGAAATGAAGACCCGGCTGGACAAGTGGAGACAGGCGGGCTTCGACTTCCGCCTTGAATGGCTGCTGCGGAACGTCAACGCCATTGTCACGGGCGAGGCGAAGTTCTCTGCGCTGAGGGACGTCGAGACCGCTGAGTTTCAAAACGGGTTGCAGCAGGCGGAAAACGCGATCGACAGGTTGCTGAACACGATCGCCGGCCGGTTGGGCCTCGACCACGGGCGGGTGCTGGGCGGGCCGGGATGCTTCCCGCTCATGTCGCGTTATCTCATCCAGCGTGGCGGGCACTTTGCCGACGCGGCCGAACGCGACCGCCTGCTTTACTGGTACGTCCATTCGTTCCTCTGGGGACGATACGCGGGCTCGACGGAAAGCGTGCTCAATCAGGATTTGGCCTGCATCGAGAATCTCGACGGAGCGATCGACCGCTTGATTGAGATGCTGCGAAAGAACCGCGGCGACCTCGAATTGAAGCCCACTGACTTCTCGGGATGGAGCCGCGGGACCAGGTTTTATCCCCTGCTGTACCTGATGACCCGCGTGTGCCATGCCCAGGATTGGTGCTCTGGTGTGGAACTTTCGAGTCACCTATTGGGGCAGTTGTCGCGTCTCGAACTGCACCACGTTTTTCCGAAGGCGAAGCTCTACGAACACGGATACAGCCGGTCCCAGGTCAACGCGATTGCCAACTTCACCTTCCAGACGAAGGAGACGAACCTGGCGATTTCCGATCGGAACCCGGCGGAGTATCTCGAAAAGGTTGACCGGAAGTATTCCGGGGCCCTGGAGTCGCATTGGATCCCCGCCGATCCCAAGCTCTGGCAGTACGAGCATTACGAAGAGTTTCTCGAAGAACGGCGCAAGCTGCTGGGCCGGGCAGCCAACACGTTCCTCGACAGCCTCGTCGCGGGCCATGTGCCCGAGGTCGAGGCAGAGGTCTCGGTGCTGGAGTGGCCTGAGGAGGCGGCCGTGCCCGGCGGCGTGGCCGACGAGGACGAGGAGCGGACGATCCGCGAGTGCAACGATTGGGTGGTCGAACAGGGACTGCCTGCCGGCGAATACATGTATGAACTGATGCACGAGGGAACCGGTTCACTGCTGGCAGTTCTCGACCTGGCCTGGCCCAGAGGGATGCAGGAGGGACTCAGCCAGCCCGTCGCCCTGCTGATCGACGAAGAGGAAGAGACCGGCAAGATCGCCGGCGCGGCAGGATACCGATTCTTCACGGACGTGGAGTCGTTCCGCAAGTACGTCGAAAAGGAGATCCTCGCCCTGGAGTCGGTCGATACGTAACTGGCGAAAGGTCAGCCATGATCGAACCCCCCGAGGAACGCACAAAGGTCGAGCTGCCGTTCCTCGAACAGCTCAATATGCTGGGGTGGGACTACCTGCCCGGCGACACCGAGGTGCCCTATCTGACCGAGCGGGAGTCGTTTCGCGAGGTAGTGCTGCCGGGCTGGCTGCGGGAGGCGGTGCGTCGGATCAATGTCCACGATTCGGGCGAGCCGTGGCTCGACGAGGTGCGCGTCAACGAGGCCGTGGGCCAATTGGCTCGGCGGGTGGCCCTGCCGACGGCCGATGATTTCGGGTACCACGGCTGACTTGTCCAGCCGTGCCGTGTGGAGCCGGCTGAGGGGGCGTTGCGCCATTCGGACGGCAGGCTGTAGACGGTCGGCAAGCCGGCGTATGGTTGCGGTGGATCGACGAAATCGTGTCGGGTAGCCGTGGCACCCGAGCGCTGTTGACAAGTCTGCCCGGACTTCCGACCGCGCGAAACGGCGCATGAGCGCCGAAGAAGGTGCCGTAGTTGGTGCGATATGCCTATTTGTGAGCATCTTGCTGCTGCCCAGTATCGGCGCGACCTTTGCCTCTCCTGCATGGTGTTATGGGCTCGCTGTGCTCGCCTCGCTTGTCCTGGTCCTGCTTGGGACAGGGGCTGCAATCGTTCGCCGCTTAAGAATACGCACTGCCAGAATGACGACAAGCACTGCTGCGCCGGAGGCGCCACGCATGGATCCAGAACGTTCGGCAGTCCGCGATCAGCCTCGCTGACGACTTGTCAATCCGCCTTCGGCCTGGGCCGCCGGACAGACTGTGAAACCATCTCCGGCAAGATTGCCTGCCACTCCAAAGTCGGGTACAATTGGGTTTCGGAGCGTTGGTCCGGCCACCTTGATCGAGACCGTTCGGAGAACAGGACACGCGATGGCCCGAGTCTACGTTGAAACCACGATCCCGAGTTTCCACGCTGAGGTGCGGACGGAACCGGAGATGGTCGCGCGCCGCAACTGGACGCGGGAGTGGTGGAGTGTGGCCTCGAATCGGGACGAATTGGTTACGTCGCCCGCGGTGATTGCGGAACTGGAACGGGGCGACTTCCACGGCAAATCGGACGCGATGGCCTTGATCGAATCGCTGCCCGTTCTGCAAATCACCGAGCCCGTCCTCGAGATTGTCGAGGCGTATCTTTCGCACAAGGTCATGCCGGCCGATCCGGCCGGAGATGCGCTCCATTTGGCGCTCGCGTCGTTCCACCGGTGCGATTTTCTGGTCACGTGGAATTGCACGCACTTGGCCAATGCGAACAAGTTCGGGCACATCCGGCGGGTCAACGGTATTCTTGGAGTCCATATTCCATCGTTGGTCACGCCTTTGGAACTTCTGGGAGAGGCGGGAGAGACATGAAACCTGATCCGACCCTTGACGAGATTCGCCGGATTCGGCATGAGATGTCTGCGGAGTACGGGCACGATCCCCGGCGGATGCTCGAATACTTTGCATCCGTTCAAGACCGAGTCAAAGACCGGCTCGTGAACCATGGTGAGCCGCGCGCACTCGGCCGAACCAAGCGATGCACCGGAGCCGCCGAAAACGAGGCGCCCGATAGTGAATCAACTCCGGCGGCGCGGTGATCGCAGTTCGTTATGCCGCGGAAGCTCACCTGCATCCCGGTCGCACTCCTGCTCATCGGATGCGATGGCGGCAAGGGATGAAGAGGGATAAAGGGAACAGGCGCATATATTGGATAGAGTGGGCAAGCTGCACAGACTTCATTGCGGCTGCGGTACGAGCAGAGGCGATCGGCGACATCATGTCGCGCTTCGCAACCATCGGCGACGCCGGGTGCCACGGCTGGCTTGTCCAGCCGTGCCGTGCGGAGCCGGCTGAGCTATGATGAGCGGATGAGCGGATATCGACGATGGCGTGTGGAAGGAGGGACGTTTTTCTTTACGGTGGTTACGTATCGTCGGCAACGGTTCCTCACGTCGGACGTGGGCCGCAGCGCGTTGCGGGAA
>Ga0334898_1002186_pt1 | contig 18679 bp, 18 predicted proteins | sample GraSluR3_MG_10_FD_207228 | JGI IMG/M metagenome (GOLD analysis project Ga0334898, IMG submission 207228) | Sludge microbial communities from methane-producing bioreactor in Wageningen University, Netherlands - Granular Sludge_3_08-R3 | ecosystem: Engineered > Bioreactor > Anaerobic >... | reverse complement strand
AGAAAGGAAACTAAAAAATACAGATGGCTTTAAATCAGATACCGGTTTAAATGCCTTCTTGAAACTTTGGTTTCTGAATTTCGTAAAAAAATTTGATTTAAAGACACAATTAAGTTGACACTACCGAAAATGAATTTTTTGGGCTACCGATGAGCGTTATTAAGGAAGTCCATAGTTTTATTAAAGTTAAGAGTCTGGAAAAAAAGGAACCCGGCTTTATCCGCGGGATTTTAAACCTCAGGGGCAAGGCTATTCCTATACTTGATTTGCGGGCAAAACTCAACCGCAACGAGGTTGTTTTCGACGAGCAAACCGTTTTTATTATTTTACAACCCGACAAAATTTCGGGGTTTGTTTACGCAGTTGCCGTGGATGCGCTTGATGATGTTATTTCAGTCGCTTCCGACAGTATCCAGTATTTCAACACGGAAAACCTTGAGGAAAAATTTGCCTGCGGTTTCTGTAAAGACGGCAACAAACTGTTTTTAATTATAGACACGGATAAACTGCTTACCGTTTACGATTACGAACACATAGAGAATATTTTAGTCAAACTAAATACTTTACAGCTTAATTCCATCAAATTCGATGCGGTTTTATCCTTGGTTAAAGATGATATAATAGATTATGAATCCTATATGGATTCCATCGGTAATAGCTGAATTTTTATAGAATACCTCCTAAACTTAATAATATGATACCCCTCCCCTTCTTTCGTCTCCCCCCGTTTGCAGACACAAAATTTTCGGGGGGGAGGCGATTTAAACGGAACGGGTATTCCGTAAAAAATTGTGTAATTATAATTCACCCGAAACGGTTATACCGTCAAAACAAGCCGGGTTCCCCATCGGGTGATAATAAACCTCGACACCCACCCCCTTTTTGGCTTCCCCCCGCCCCCGCATATACAAACGGGGGGAAGTTCTTTTTTTATGGGATTTAATAACCTATTAAGAGGGTTTTATGCTTCAAACTATTGATAAGCGAAAAATCAACATACCGAATTCGGTTTTTGATAAATGGCAGGATACGGTCAATATTTTGGCAGAGATTTTGGATGTATGCGCCGCTCTTATTATCAGGATTGACTATCCTGATGCGCTGATTGTAACCGCAAGTGTTTGCGAATTTAACCCTTACAAAAAAGGCGACAGAATTTTATTGGAAGGACATTTTTGCGATACGGTTATCCGTTCCCGCAAAAAGCTCATTATCGGGAATGCTCTTAAAAACAACAGATGGAAATATTCCCCGTCCCTTCAAACCGGCGTTATTGCTTATATGGGATTTCCTCTTATCTGGCCTGATAATGAAGTTTTCGGCGCTATTTGTGTCTTCGATAACAAGGAAAAGGAATTTCCCATTTTGCACCAAAAACTTATGGAAAGCTTTAGCGAACTTCTTGAAAACCAGTTATCGCTTGAATACGAAAAGTTCGCTTTGTCATCCCTTAACAACGAGCTTTACCGCACAAAGGATGAAATGGAAAAACTGCGGGAACTTCTGCCGATTTGTGTGCATTGCCACAGGATTAAAATTAACGATGATTACTGGTTGACTGTTGAAGATTACATCAAAACTCACTCGGAAACTGATTTATCTCACGGAATTTGTCCTGAATGTATGAAAAAACACTACTCCGACTACTCACGCGACGATGATTCTTTATAACGGTTACACTCTTACTACCCGACGGGAGCGCAAGGAAGCGCTCCTTTTTTTTTGTCTTGATTATTTTTTATTTTCGGTTTATAGTTTAAACAGCAATATTAAACGGAGGAATTTTGAAGTTTTATATATCTATTACCGCTCTCATCCTCATACATTGCGTATCATACGGCGATATATTAGACCCCATCCATAAAAGAGCCGAAAGCTTTCAGGAACTAAACAACCGTCTCATTAACGCCTCGGCACGGGGCAACCTCCGTCAGGTTCGTCTCCTTATATTTGAGGGGGCAAACGTCAACGCTTTACCGGAGGTGCTTCCCGGATATATGCCTATTCACGAGGCGGCTCGCAACGGACATAGCGAGGTGGTTGACTATCTTATCCAAGCCGGCGCGGATATGGATGCGCGGGGAGGGCTTTACGGGCTTACCCCTCTCCTGTTGGCTATAATGAACAACGATATTCCAACAGTCGAAATACTAATCCATAGAGGAGCGCGCCTTAATCGTTTCGATGGGGATAATATCTCGTATCCGCTACTTACCGCCGTTTCGGGGTCCCATACCGAAATTGTCTCTATGCTTATAGAAAACGGGGTTTTTGTAAACCTTGCGAATAAGGACGGCGTTACCCCGTTGCTTCGCAGTTCGCAAACCGGCGATACCAACATACTCTGTCTTATTCTTACAAACGATGCCGAATTTCGCATAATAGATAATAAAAGCAACAACGTATTTCATTATGCTCTTTCACGGGAAAACGGGTTTGACACAATGTCCGTTCTTTATGATTTCGCCCCCGTTTCCGCCGTTGAACTTTTAAACTCCCCGAATGAATACGGAGTTACCCCTATACATTTAGCGGCAAAATACAATCAAGTCGAAGCAATACGCTTTTTATCAGGCATTGACGGTATAAATTTTAATCCCGTTACGTTCAAGGAATATAAGGATATACCCGCCGAATCCACCCCTCTCAATATTGCAAAGTTAAACGGCTTTGATGAGATAACGCGGATTTTAGAAATGAAATAACCGCTTGATTTTTTGATTTTAATGTTGATTTGTTTATATAATATTAAGCTATATTAAAGGTTTAGGGAGAATTGCGATGCGGGGCTTTGGTTTAACTTTAATTGCCGTATTAATTTTTTCAAGCATATCGCCGCAATTTACGTTTCCTCAGGATTATGAGGAGGAACGCGCTAAAAGCATCGCCGACGGGATAAATCGTGATTTGATTGATGCCGCTAAAAATGACGATTTTGATGCCGTAAAAAATTTAATCCGCCGCGGGGCTAATGTCAATAGCGGAGACAAATTTGAAGGCAACACCCCCCTGCACTGGGCGGCATACAACGGTAACGTTGATATGGCGAGGTTTCTTCTATCGCGAGGCGCAATTGTCAATGAATCCAACGACAGAGGAACAAACCCTATTCATTTTGCCGCACAAAACGGGAATACATCCCTTGTCCGCCTGCTGATACAGTGGGGGGCAAGTCAGCGTGAACGCGACGGGTTAATCGGCGCGACGCCTCTTTATATCGCCGCCGAAAACGGAAATACAGAAACCGTTTTGCTTCTTTCTTCATCGACTAATCTCGTCAATAGCCCCTCCGATTTTTACAGATACACCCCGCTTCATATAGCTTGCGCTAACGGGCATACCGATACGGCAAGAGTTTTAATCCAAAGACACGCTAATTTAGAGGCTTTAACCTCGCAGGGATACTCCCCACTTCATATCGCCGTCATCAACAATCGTATCGGGACAGTCAATCTCCTTCTTACATATTCCGCAGACACCGATATAACCGACAGGTATGGGTTTACCCCTCTCCACTGGGCATCTATTAACGGCAATCTTAGAATTGCGGAACTTCTTATCTTAAAAGGGGCTAAAAAATCCGTAAAATCAAAGAAGGAGTTTATGGATATTCCCGAAAATTCCACCCCGTTGGATATCGCAAAGATTAAACAAAACGATGCCGTCATCCGTCTGCTCAATCAAAGATAAGCCGCTTTTTCAACTTGACTTAATCAAAAAATTCCTTTATATTATTCCTGTCCGAACTATCTTCATTTTTAAGGAGCTTCTTATGAGCAAGTCGGTTCGCTATCCCACAAAAAATGAGTTTTCGTTTTTAAACCATATTCGTTCTATGGAACGAAAACCCGTTATCCGTATTATGATTCTCTTAATGGTGATATTCATAATTGGAAACGGCGCGGTCGCTTTTAATTTTTCAAGGGTAATCGGGGATTTATCCACGCTTATTACGGTAATCGTTATCAATTTATTTGCGATAGGAATGTTTGTGCTTCTCATCCGTTACCCCGGTTATAGAATAGTAAACCGTCCCGTGCAAAAAAAGAGCGGAAATTTCCACTTTGAGACGGTTAATACGGGGCGCTCAACGCATACCGTTTACTTCATTGATGACAGCAGGGTTATTATCCCCGCACATTGGGTTTCAAACTTCAAAGACGGCGACAAACTCAACGTTGAATTTTACCCTCTCGGCAACGGAAGGCATATAATTCTTTCGGTCGGCAAGGATTTTTCTATCGACAGGGAGATTGCAGAGGGAAAACTTTCGCTTGACTAAAAAAACGCAAATTCCTCAAAGTAAACGTCTATAATTTCCCCGCTTTCAAGACGGGAATTTATGGCTTGGATTAACTGCTTCTTCAGGTATTCCCGCTCTTCGGGCTGGTCAATTGTGTCTTTCGGTTTGGATGATATAATATCGACAATGATTGTGCGGATTTCAAAGTAAAGCTCTTCCACCTCATCGTTAAGTGCCTGATTATTTCGCGGCAATGCCAAAGCGGGTTTTGTTCTCACAATATGAGATTTAATCCGTTTCCCCTCGGCATTCCTGTCGGCAGTGCGAATTCTTAATTCGGGCAACGAAAAAATCACCGGCGTTGCGCTGTCAATTTGGGCTTGTGTAAGTATCCGCTCCCGTTTTATCTCATTAGCCTTGCGGTTTAATCTCGCGCGCCTTATTATGTTCGGAAGCGCAAAAGTTAAAAACAGCCCCGCCGATATTCCTATAATCACAACCAATCCGACTATCTTGTTTTTATCCCTCATAGGCGGTTAGTTTCGCGTCATTTTTTGCACGTCGGCAGGTTTAACAACGTCCAGCGTTTTAAGACTGTCTTTATCCAAGACAAGTATTTCCCTGTCATGACGGTTTATAAACACAAAATTCTGATAAAATGTAATAAACGTATTTTCATTGATTCTGTCGGATGATTTAGCGACCGCCTGAAGGTTTTTATTAAACTTACCGAGATAAAACTTTCCCCCATCGTTAATTATAGCGTAGATATGCTCATCGCGAACAACAACGAAACTTCGCCAAAATATATTATCCGCGCTTGCCGCTTTTCTATCGAGGGTATTCCTGTCCAACATCATAAGATTATGCACGTCCCGCCCGCGGGGGTTTCGGGTTATAATAACCACACCCTCCGAAAATATATCATACCTGCTCCCCGCTATATTCTCCACGGGGGATTTAAGCACAATTTGTTTTTCCGCAGGGTCAACCATATACATCTCGTTGAAATAATGCCCGCCCGGCTTATATTCGTTTATCTTAAGGTAATAAAATTTATCCTGATAGATATTCTGGTGAAGTTGCTCCTGACGCAGACGGTCTTCGCGCGCTTCAAGTTCGCGTTGCTGTTCACGTAACGTTTCACGTGCCTTGTCGGGGTCGCGGTCAATATCGCGGGCTACCTCATCGGAACGGATTTCCCTTCTCTCCTCCCTGAGCGTATCCTCACGTTCACGAACAACCTCCTCTTTATCCTCCGTCTTCTCAATACGCTTGTCCAATTCCTCGCGTTCCGCCCGCAGTTTTTCCTCTTCCTTAGCTATTTCGTCCGCGCTTTTATCAGGGTCTCTCTTTGCATCCTCAAGCTCACGCTCGCGCTCTGCAAGACGGGTTTCCTCCCGTCGGATTTCCTCTTTTTCCCGTTCTATCTCATCTTTATCGCGCTCAATAACCCTTTCCTTAATATCCGTCATATCCTTCCTGTCCTCTATGGCATCCGGGTCTTTGCGCATCTCCTCCACAACCTGCCTGTCGGATATTAAATCAGGGTCTATTAAGTCAAGGTCTCCCTCTTTTCTATCGTCCCTTAACGGAATAAGCATACGGGTTTTACCCGCCCATTCGCGGTAAGACGTTGCCAAGCCGGCGTTTTCCGCGTTTATATGCTTCATCACAACCGACTTGTAGCGAGGGCTGAAGTAGTCAATATTCCCACGATAAACGGCGTTATAATATGTAAGAAAAGTCGCAAGCGTCCACGCATTCTCCGATGAGTACCCGTACATCGTTTGCAGATACGCGGCAAGTATCCGTCTTATATTACGGACATGACTTACCCGCGCCTGCCTGTCGATAGAGAAAATATCGGCGGAATATTTCCCCGCTTCTTCCGTGCTTGTCGCGCGGATTATGGTATATCGCATGTGGTAACCGAATTGCCCGTCTTTGGAATCTCTCGCCCCGCGCGCAAGCTGCCTCCCGATAGAACGAATACTGTCAACCGTATCCACGCGGGTATGGGGTCCGGTGTAGTTTTCAAACTCGATAGTGCGGTCTATCCGAATTTCATCCTCCGCCACCTGAAGTCCGAAGTGAGGCGATGAACAAAACACCATCACAAGAACCATTATCAGCTTTAGTTTGTTTAATTTATCAAGCAATTTTATTTTCGGGTTTTTCATAAAAATCCTCCTCTTAAATATTTTAGGATGGGATTTATTTTAGTTCTAAAACAAAAAAAGTCAACAGTTTTTTAGATATAGCAAAATATCCCCGAAAAAGCCCAAGTGATTGAATAAAATTTATTTTTTGGTTGGACAGATTTCATGATTGGGGTCATACCAAAGAAACTTAAAAGTTTCATTTTCTTTAATGCCCCAAATTCTTGCCATATTGGTAACGTGAAAAGAAAAAATCTCATCAGTATCATCCATTTTCAGATACTTCAGTCTATCTTGGACAACTTTTATTATTTCAGATGTAGGTACATTTTTATTGTATTTCCCAGATTTACTATTCTTTTTTTTAATTTCGTTCCATTTCATACTTTGAGTACCCGAAATGTATTTAAGCAATTGGCTTGTTTGCTGGGAGGTTAATTTTTCCCAACCGTATTTATCCCAATTAATATCCATTAATAAAAAACACCACTTTGGAAACAAATCATCACTTGGATGATTTTCTACTTTCGGCAATTTTGTTGGATGTGGACTATCTTTTATTTTAGGCTGTTTCTTAGACTTATTTTTCATTAGACTATAGAGATGAGTAATATTCCGACATACTCTCTAAAATAATCTCATTATTTCCACGCTCGCTGGGAGACAATCCTTTTCTTGCATTTTTATAAGGCTCTTCCATATGGGTTAAATCCGATAACCATTGCCCGGATTTGTCGCCATAGAAGTCAATTATACGGTCTATTGTTTCTTTTTGATAATCTTTTAGATTATTGACATCCCTTTTTTGAAAGAAGGATTCACTTATATAATAACTGCCTTTATGCTTTTTGTATAACTCAGGTACAACAGGCCCGTTAGCCCACGCTTTAATTTTTTCTTCAAACAAAGGAGCATCATCCCAAACCAATGACCACGCTTGAGAATAATAAACTAATTTTTGAAGTTTCCACGTAGTAATTTTGCCCGTTTTTGATAAAATATATTTGGCTACATCAAAAACTTTTCCCATAACAACCTCCTCTTACACATGCATATATACTACATTATCAGTGCAAAAAGTGCAATTTTTAGTTAAATTTTAGCGCTATTTTTATCCGTTTTTTGCACACGCTTATATCGTAATTAATCTTACTTCTTTCCTTTTGATGTATTGGGTGTTGAACGTTTATGTGGCGGTACTTTTGTTCCATCACTCTTTTTATAAGGTTTTACCGGAACAATCTTTTTCCCTTCGCCTGTTTGCGCCATAAAAATCCTCCTCTTAAATATTTTTTAGGATGGGATTTATTTTAGTTCTAAAACAAAAAAAGTCAACAGTTTTTTAGATATAGCAAAATATCCCCGAAAAAGCCCGGTTAATCCAATGCCAAAGTGCCGCCGGGGTTCATAATCCCGTTGGGGTCGAAATGACGTTTAAGCGCGCGGAAAATCGTGATGTTCTCGCTGCCTATTTGCCCCTCAAGCCACGGAGCGAAAAGTTTGCCTATGCCGTGATGGTGGCTCATTGCAGCACCCGATTTCTGTATCGCATCAAGAAGCCCGCGATGGTATTCCTTATACTCAACCATCTCCATCCGCCCTATAAATATAAAATACAAATTAGCGCCCTGCGGGTAGCAATGCGAAATATGCGTCATACATACGGTTTTCGGACGGCTTTTGCAGTATTCACGGACGGAAGAATGAACGTCCGTCAGTTGCACCCAGTTCACCGCACATTCAAGCGTATCTATAACGATACCGAAATCGCCGAGGTCTTCACGAAGATAAGGGTCGCGAAACCGCCCGTGTTCCCACATCCGCGTAACGTAGCCTGTCGTATTCATCGCGCCGTATCGTTTCGCTATCCGTTTGACTTTCCGCTTTACAAGACGGGTAAACGAAGCATCCCCGTCGGAAGTGCCGAGAAGAAGACATCGCCTGCCGGGTTTATACCCCCGCAATTTAAGCGCCGAGTCAATGACAGTCCCCTCAACCCCGTAAAGTTTCATCGCAACATCTGTTTCCTCCGGGTCGGATAACCTGAACACCGATGGAAACCCGAATTCGCCCTGCATAACCTCTCGCACCGCATTTACCGCCTTATCCCAGTCGGGAAAGACAAAACTGAAGCGGCGGGTGTTTTTCGGCATCAGTCGCCGAACTTTCAGCGTAGCCGATACAAGGATACCATACGCCCCCTCGCTGCCCATCATAATCTGGTCAACCGAGGGTCCCGTCGCCATAGCGGGATACTCCCCCGTTTTGATAATCCCCGCGGGGGTTACATATTCCTGCGCGATAACTATATCCTCAATCTTGCCGTAGTATGTTGAATTCTGCCCCGCTCCCCGCGTAACAACCCATCCCCCTACCACCGAATACTCAAACGACTGTGGGAAATGCCCGCAGGTATAATTTCGTCTTGCGCCGAATATCTCCTTGGCGTTATTAAGTGTCGCCTCAAGGGTAGGACCGTCTATTCCCGCCTCTACGGTGATAGTTTGGTTGGTTTCGTTAAAATAGAGGACTTTATTAAAATGCTTGCGAATATCAAGCGAAATTCCGCCCTTTATACACTCCGCTCCCCGTGTAACTCCCGACCCCCCGCCGTAAACATATACGGGAATTTTTTTCTCATCGCAAAACCGAACTATGCGAACTATATCTTCTTTGTTGCGCGGATACAAAACGGCATCGGGCAGGTTTTCTATCTGCTTTTTTCTTAAACGAAGCAGGTCTATCATAGTTTTCCCGTATGCCACTTCAAGACGGGTGTAATCATCGGTTTTGACATTCTCCGCCCCGACAATCCGCGCTAATTCATCAAGCACGGCTTTTGAAAGTTTAGACGGTATATCATAACCGACAATCTCATAACCCAAATCTCGCGGGGTTTTAAAATCGGCATCGGTCATATCAAAAGTCTCTTTCATAAGTTTATATAAACGTTTATTGGGGTGCTTAAACTCGCGGGGGTCACCCCATTTGAAAATCGAACGGTAAGATTTTTCGGAAGGGGCTTCCTCTATCCATTTCGGGTAAAACTCCTGTTTCGACATAATATCCTCCGTTAATCTATTTTTTCGGGGTAATCGGTAATATTGCGGATTTCCTTATTAAGCGGGCTAAGCGTTTTAGCCATCTTGCTGTAAACCTTACGATACAAGCTGTCGTAAATCTCCACGTTTTCGGGATTGGGAGTAAAAGTCCTTCCGTATCGCATCATAGATTTAATGGCGCTGTCCATAGAATCATAAAGCCCGATACCGTAAGCGACAACCATCGCGCAACCAAGCCCCGATGTTTCATAGGTTTCGCCCCGCACAAGCGGGAGATTAAAAATATCCGCCGAAATCTGGCAAATCTCATCGCTTTGTGATGCGCCCCCCGATACGGCAAGAGTCTTGACTTTACTACGTGTAACTTTCTCGATACGGTAAAGCCCGTCGCGAAGAGCATATCCGAGCCCCTCAATAACCGCGCGGTAAATATGAGCGCGGGTGTGAACGTCGCCAAACCCTATAATCGCGCCCTTTTGTGATGGGAATTTCAGTCCGGGTTTCCAAAACGGCTGGACAATCAAACCCATAGAACCCGCCGGAACCTGGCTTAAAAGACGGTTTAAAAGCTCCTCCGGCGGAACCCCGCTGTTCTCGGATTCGCTAACCTCTTTAAACCCGAACTGGTCGCGAAACCAGCTAATCATCCAGTATCCGCGAAATATCTCGACTTCGGGATTATAAAACCCCGTAAAAGGCGCGGGATACGCCGGCATATATTTCAACGGCTCGCAATAAAACGGCGTTGTGGTCTGGACAGTGGCGGTAGTCCCGAAACTCAGACTTGCCATAGATGTATCAACTACCCCCATCCCGATAGTCTCGCATCCCTTATCCGAACCGCATGCGATAACCGGGGTGCCTCGCGATATTCCGGTCAATACCTCCGCGCTATCACTAATTTCACCGATAATATCGCCCGGATTTACTAAATCGGGAAGACGCTCTATCTCTATGGGAAAAACCTTCATATTGATTTCGTTCTTTTTACTCCATCTGATTTTCTTATAATTAACGGGAATATGCCCGATTTGTGAAGCGGAGGAGTCAATAAACTTACCGGTCAGACGGAAATTCAAAAACCCCGAAACCTGCAAACATTTGTAAGTCTTAGCCCAAATCTCGGGTTCGTTTTGCATAACCCAATTAGCCTTACAATCGACCTGAGTTTTAAAAATCGCCTCGCCCATCCCCGCCAATGCATAAAAGGGTTTAACCAAAAAGAACGGGGCATAAACCCGCTTAGCCTTTCGCTCATCAAGCCACACGATAACGGGACGGAGAGGCTTGCCGTCTTTATCCAACAGGACAATACTGTCGCGGATTGCGGTAACCCCAACCCCTCCGATTTGAGCAAACTCGCGGGGTTTTCTTTGTTTGAGTTCGCGGGTGGCTTTGCAAAGACTGCCCCAGTAAAGTTCGCTGTCCTGTTCTGCCCATCCCGCCCTGTTGCTGAAATACGGCTCGTAGGGTATCTTGACCTTGTCGATAATATGCCCTTGCATATCGAAAATTAAAGCGCGAAGGCTTTGGGTTCCGCAATCTACGGATAAAAGGTATTTTTCCATTTTATCACCTCAAAAAATATTTAACGGTCGGGAATACTTGTCTGTGATACTAAATCAGCCTTTGTCCCGAGAACGTCTTTTTTTATCACCTCTCCGATTTTAACGGGCTTCTCCACTACAATAGAGTTTATCTCCTCCATAAAATCAAATACCCTGTTTAAAGGAATGTCTCGGTCGGTTCTGACAGGCAAACGCGGGAAATCGGGAAAAACCGTCTTAACGGTAGTGGTAAGCGTCCTGTTCGGAACAAGCAATTCATTATAGGCAAATTCCCTGCCCTTTTTACATTTATTTCCGATGATTTTTCCGCCTTTAACCGAGATTAAACATCCGCGCGGACAAGCGGTGCAGGTTATTTTAAAATCATTCATTTTTCCTCCAGTTCAAAGAGGATTTTTGATGCTTTGCCCGGAATTTCTCCAATATCAAGTTCAAGTCTCTGCATTTCGGGAGGGCGAAGGTTTTTATACTTTTTTGAAACCAAAATTTTTCCGTCCGCACTCACAATAAGTTTTGCCTTATTAAAAGTCCCTGAGCTTCTGAAAAAGACAACTGCGGTCTTTTTTTTGCTGTTCCTGTCAAGAAACTGCGGGACAACATACAAAAACCCGTCAGAGGATTTAACCGGAATTAGATTGCGGGAGGAACCCTTTCCCTTCGCGAACCGTGAGGCAAACCGTCCGGCAATTCGCCCGCTTTCGCTGACATAATCAACAAGGTCGTTTACATTAAGCGCATTCCCGCATGAAAAAATCCCATCATAAAGCGTCATCATACTGTTGTCCACTAAGGGACCTCCGGTCCTGTTGTCAAACGAAACCCCAAGAGGTTCGATTATATCGTTTTCGGGAATAAGCCCCACCGACAAAATCAAAGCATCGCAAGCGATAAATCGTTCGCTGCCCTTTACAGGCTTGAGTTTTTTATCGACTTTTGCGACCGTAACCCCCTCTACGCGCTCTTTTCCGTGAACGGTAACGGCTGTCGTGGAAAGATAAAGCGGGATATTATAATCATTAAGACATTGTGCGACATTGCGGGTAAGCCCCGACGGCTCATCCTTAATCTCATACACGCCTAAAACCTCTGCGCCCTCAAGCGTAAGACGTCTTGCCATAATCAAGCCTATATCGCCCGAACCGAGAATAACGCATCGACGGGTCGGCATATAGCCCATAATATTGATATAATACTGGGCAAGTCCTGCGGTAAAAATCCCCGCGGGTCTTGTTCCGTGAAGGAAAATTTGTCTGTCGGAACGTTCACGGCATCCGGTCGCAACAACAATCGCGCGGGTCTTTGCGGAAAATACCCCTTCATCGGAATTAACCAATGAAAGCTCAAAACCGCCGTCCTTATCGGGTATAATCTTATCAAGGAAAGTATTAAATAAAAACGTAATATCGCGTTTTTGAGCCTCATTAATAAAGCGGTATGCATATTCGGGTCCCGTCAGACGCTCCTTGAACTCAATAAGCCCGAACCCGTCGTGGATACACTGTTTGAGGATACCGCCCGCGCGGTTTTCTCTTTCTATTATACAAGTCTCTGCGCCGTTTTTAGAAGCCGAAATTGCCGCGGCAAGCCCCGCGGGACCCGCGCCGATTATCGCAACGTCAAAACTCTTCATTTATTGCCGCCCTTAAACTTGGATTTGGCAAAAGAGTAATCCGTTTCGGTCTTTGTTTCGCTAACAAGAAACTGCGAAGCCCCTCCCCTCTTGGTTATCGAAGTAAGCGGCACATCAAGACTACGGGATAAAATTTCTATAATACGCGGGGAACAAAAACCGCCGTGACATCTTCCCATCCCCGCACGTGTCCTTCTCTTTACGGCATCGGTGGAACGCGCCGGAATTTCGGAATTAACCGATTCCTCAACCTCACCCTCAAAAACCCCCTCGCATCGGCAGACAATCCTGCCGAAAGACGGATTTTTCGATATAATCCGCGACCGCTCCTCAAAATCAAGTTCTTTGAATGCGGGAACGGGTTTTCTTACAGGCTCAAAATCAGCGCGGGGTTTAACTTTTTTGCTTGAAGCTAAGATATCCAAAGCGATTTTAGCGCCGTCCTGCGCTATAGACGGGGCGGAGGCAAGTCCGGGCGATTGTATTCCGGCTATATGCACAAGGTTTCCGACATACTCCGAAGCCTCGATAACAAAATCCTCCTCATAGGTGCAGGCTCTTGTCCCCGCAAAATAGTTAATTATATCGGAAATTCCTATGCTTGGAATAAGCGCAAGATGTTTTATCAGCCCGTCCAAATCGCCGGGGCTTGTGGAATAATCCTCGCGCAAAGGAATCTCTACTGCGGTGGGTCCCGCAATAAGATTCCCCTCAATAGTAGGAATAAGCCCGCCGCCTTTAGTTTTCGACTTGAGTTGCAGAATTTCGGGCATAGCGATAATGGAATTAAGGTATTTGCCTGTTTTTGTATCAAGCACACAGTCAACGCCTTTTCGGGGATGAATCGAAAAGAAACGGTCATCGGCAAACCCCGCGATTTTATCAGCCCATACCCCCGCGCAGTTTATAACCACATTCGCTTTAATTGTTCCGCGATTGGTTTTAACACCGTTTATTCGCGATTTGCCGTCCATATCAAAACCCAAGACCGCCGTTTCAAGAAAAACCTTAGCCCCGTTGGATATGGCGTTTTCCGCGTAAGCTATCACGACCTTGTAAGGCGAAACAATCCCCGTTGAGTGAAGATAAAACGCGCCGTGCTGTTCGGGGGTAATATGAGGCTCCATCTCGGCAACCCTTTCCTTGTTAATATACTCATACCCATCGACCCCGTTTTGTTTAGCGCGGTCATATAAAAAAGGAGTAATCGCTTTGGAAAAAGGCGAACTGAACAGAATCAGCGACCCGACCCGCTTAAAATCAAACCCCAATTCCTTGCTGACCTTATCGTAGGCACGGTTACCGCGTATATTATAGAGCGCTTTTTTTGACTTCGGTCGCGGGGCAAGTCCGGGATGAACCATCCCGTCGTTTCTGCTTGATGCGTGCATCGCAATATCTTCTTCTTTTTCAAGAAGCGCAACGGTAATATCATAACGGCAAAGCTCCCGTGCAATAGCGCATCCGATAACGCCTCCTCCGATAACCACCGCATCGAAACTCAAGCCATCCAAGCTGCCGTCTTTTACAGGCGGGGGAACAAGGTTATCGGCTTCTACGCCCTCAACCCCTATATCATTGACAACGCCTTTATATCCCGCATCGGCGGCAATATAACCCGCGCGGATTTTATCTTTCCGGTTTTTCACAATACCCTCAAGCACAACCGAATTTCTCCATTCGCGGGCGGAAACAGTGTCTAATTTCTTTTTCTTGAAAGATTTTTCGATAGTCTTTAATTTATCCAAGATTATGACCTCTTAAAAACGGATAATATATATTAACATATATCAAAAAAAAAGGAAGCAAATATTTATTATGAAGCAAACGGGATAAATTCTTTATCGCGTGTTTATCCCCGAACCACCCTTAATAATTGACAAAATTCCGGGACTAAAATAAAATATCACAAGAATTTATATGAATATCTAAGGGGCAAGCTATGCCGAAACTTAAAATACTTCACAAAACCGTAATAGCAGGAGCGATATTTTTTTTAACCTTTACAAACGTTTATGCTTTCAAAATAGACGGGTTTCTTTTTAAGGGATTCGGGGATACATCGACAAATACCATACTCCATTTTTTCTATGAATACCGCCCCGACAAGGAATGGAACAAGCAGGAATTATCCAAAGCGCTTGTCCGCACCGGCGAACGTCTTGAGCGCACGGGATGGTTTCGTAATATAAGCGTTACGCATATAGAACGGGAAAACGGGGAAAATCTCGTCTTATTCTATCTTAACGAAAGATTCCCATACTCCTTCTGGGCGGGTTCGATATTCGCAGGGGTAAAACGCTACAATATATGGGGTAAGGGCAAAGCGATAAGTTTTGAAATAGGTCCCTATCAGCAAAACGTCAGGATAGAAGACGCGATGATTGCATTTTCGCGCTTTTCTTTCGATATAAGATTGGGCGCGGAGGAGTTCACGTATTACACTATGCCGGACAATCTTTACCTTGAACATAACGTCCTGAGGAGATTCGCATCCTTTAATGCAGGATACCGCGTAATCCCCGACGGATACGTCAATCTTATCGGGGCATTTCACAAAATAGAGGAATTAACAAACCAGATAAAAATAGATTCGTATATGAAAACGGGGCTTCGCTTGAAATATGACCGTATTGCAGGCTACCCCGCAATCAACAAAGGAATAAGAGCCACCCTCGACCTGTTCTATCTCTTTAACGTAAACGCATTGGAAACAACGCTTACCGCAGAGTTTTTCCAGCAACCGCATAAAAAATTTGCGTTATCTCAAAAACTGAACGCGGGGTATATCTCCGAAGCGGTCAACGAATACCAGCAGTTTTCACTAAGGAATATAAACGGGCTTCGCACGTTAAACCATATAGACGGGCTTATAGGCAACGTATGCTGGAATGCCGATATTGAAGCAAGATGGAAATTCTGGGAGCCGATACCGTTCCTCGTTTTCGATATGGAGATTGAAGCAATAGTCTTTTTTGCAATCGGTGAGGCGCGCAACAATACACAATCATTAGGCAACCCAAACTTTGTCGGGGGTGCGGGACTAAGGTTTTACCTTCAGGACTTCATAATCCGCGCCGAGGTGGGACTCGATAACGCCGGGGAAACTACCGCGATGGCTTGGTTCGGCACGTCTTTATAAAAAAACGCGCCTCCGTAAAGAGACGCGCATACTGGGGCTAAGATGACTCGAACATCCGACCCACGGTTTAGGAAACCGTTGCTCTATCCCGCTGAGCTATAGCCCCGAGCGTTCTAAGATTTTATAATAATTCCGCCTCTTTGTCAATTTATACCAAAGATACTGAATTATGCAAGATATTAATATCCACAGGAAGCCGAAATAGCTTTTACAAAAAATATATCAAACTAAAACAGCGGTCTTCATAATGAAGACCGCCGTTTACATCATTTCCAAAGTGAACAAGACTAACGTCCGGGGATACCGCTCGGCAGGGAAATCCTGTCTCTTGCGCCGTCAATCTGCTTTTGCGCTTCCTGACGCGCTTTATCCTCAGCCTCTTTCTTAATATCGTTGATTTTCTTTTCTATCTCGGCTTTCTTGGCATCAACCTCTCGCTTGTATTTATTAATCTCGGTGAGGTTGCCTTGGCTTATTCGTTCAATCTCCTTGAAAGCGGCATAGAGGTTTTCGTTCTTTTTGAGTTCGGGCTCTATAAGCTTAGTGAGTTCGGAACGCAAAACCCGTTCGGCTTCCTTGACCATATCGTCTATAAGTTTGCCTATCCGTCTTGCAATTTCCCTGTCTAAGTTGCTGTCGATATTCATAGTAAGCCTGCCCTCAGGTTGGATAACGCGGTAGGTGATATTGACCGTTATAACCGGCACCGAGGTTATAACATCGTAAAGAGTGTCGGTGATAAAATCACCGCGTTTGAGCATATCCAATTTTGTATTCACAAGATTTATGGTTGCCTTACCGCGGGTGTCGCCGTTCTTTTTTATATCAATTTCGGTTCTGAAACGGTAGTCGCCCCTGATACTTTTGATATTGACAAACTCAAGCCCCTCTTCCATAGAATACGGGAAATCATTAACCGCCACGCTAAGCTCAAACGCATCGGCGTAGTTTGTGCGAGGGTCTATTGATGCCTGCAAACGGATTTCCTGTCCTTTATCGACCTGACCGAGATTAAAGGTCGTAGGTTTATCCCACAAATTAGGGTCGCTTGCCACATCACGAAGATAAGCATCGAGGAAATAACTATCCGCCTTGTTGCTGATAGAAGTCGCAAGGTTTTGCAGAAGGAAAGACGGATAAACCTTAGCGGGGAACGGCATATCATACCCGAACCTGCGAACCTGAGCATCCTTCTTCATATCTTTACGATTTTTATCTTCGGGCGGACGGGATTCATCAAAGCGTTTATAAAACTCAAGCGCTTTCAAGCCGTAACCGTAGAATGCGCCGAGTTTTTCCGCAAGAACACGATTAATCATAGCGCCGATAAGCCCTTTAGCGCCTCCTTCGGGAAGCTGTATCAATGATTTGAGATAATTAAAATCATTATCGATAATTCGCCTGATTGAATTAACTTCGCTTTCGATAGCGTTTTTGTCTTTGGTAATATCGGAACTCATTTTTTGAACATCATTACGCACGGAATCGACGGCAGGTATAACCTCATTAACCGTTCTAAGCGAGCTTTCCGCCTCGGCAATAGTCTTGATATTCCTTACATTGATACGGTTCACCTGATTAACCCGTTGCGACAAATTATCGACATTTTGTTTGGCGGTCTCAACGTTGCCTTTCCATCGTCCGCTTGTTTCTTCTATCTGCGCATTTATATTGCTGATTTTAGCGATACTTTGGAGATTGGTATAATACTGCTCAAGTATAGCTTTAGCATCGATATTTTCTATATCGAAAAGTTTAAAGTCCGCGCCTTCGTCCTGAGTTTCGGCAGGGGTGTCGGCGGATTTTTCCTCACGCCTTCTGTGAGGCAAGGCGCCGGAAGTTTTACGTTCGGTGTTCCACGCGATACCCTGACACTCAAGGTTTTCAATAATAACCTTGCCTTTGAGAAGCTCTTTAGCGTTAAGACGAAGTTCGCTTTTTCCAAGCTCAAAAAGGTTGCGGAAAGGCGAATCGGCGTTGGCAACCTCAAGCCCGCTGAAATAGAGACGCGCATTAATGATACTGAAATTCACGCCCCTGACTTCCGCTTTTGCCTGAAATATGGACTGCAACCCCGCCTCAATACCTTTTTTGACAAGCACATTCTTAAAGGCGACATTAAAAACAACTATACCACCGGTAATAGTCAATACTAAAACAAGTTTTCCCCATCTCATAGCCGCCTCCTTAATTAGTTCCGTAAATCTTTGCCGCACGCGCGCCGAGTTTCACCAACCCGCGAACAATCGGCAGTTTCTTAAACCACTTGACAAGCTTTGAGTTTTCCACTTTCTCTTTGAGGGTGTTGCGGTATATCCCGACCAAAATCCTGAAAAGAATAAATAGAGGAAGCCATAAAACAATCCCCGCTACAAGCCCGCCCATCACAAGCGTATTGTTAAATTGCAGAAACGGGACAACAGGCATATTGTAGAGGCTTGTGAAAAATCCCTCTAATGCGGGAATACTCAACACCGCCAAACCGAGAGAATGAAGCGCCGGGTCAAACACGGGAATAAACAGCTTGAAAATCGCGAGAAACAAAAACTCCATACCCTGATGAACCCTTAAAAGCATAGTAATAATAAGCAACAGTGGCCAGAGCAGGTTGCCTGTCGGAATTAAAGCAAGCATTATCCCGAAAGCTATACCCGCTGCAAGCTCACCGGGTTTCTTGTTTGAATTAAGAGCGCCGATAATGTTAACTATCCATTTTATAAACATAAAATCCCCCTATGAAAATATTTTTGGGTAGTGTCAACTTAATTGTGTCTTTAAATCAAATTTTTTTACGAAATTCAGAAACCAAAGTTTCAAGAAGGCATTTAAACCGGTATCTGATTTAAAGCCATCTGTATTTTTTAGTTTCCTT
>Ga0334898_1002172_pt1 | contig 18761 bp, 6 predicted proteins | sample GraSluR3_MG_10_FD_207228 | JGI IMG/M metagenome (GOLD analysis project Ga0334898, IMG submission 207228) | Sludge microbial communities from methane-producing bioreactor in Wageningen University, Netherlands - Granular Sludge_3_08-R3 | ecosystem: Engineered > Bioreactor > Anaerobic > Unclassified... | reverse complement strand
ATAATTCAAGAGGAGAGAGTAGTCAATGATGCAGACGGAAATGAAATATACTATACCGTTGACCGAGTTGTTTTCACACCGGATCAAAAGGCTAATATCTCAATTGATAACGAGGATAACACCGTTCAGGTTACTGTTAAACCAGAAGTCAATATATCTAATATTGTGGGATATGCAGTTATTTCTCCCGGAGCTGTAATTGAACCAATCGAAGGAGCTCCAACTTTAGGAGTATTGGGAAATTTTTCAGCACCAAAAAAATATAGAGTAACTGCTGCAGATGGAATTAATTCAAAAATTTGGGAAGTGACAGTAACCCAATCACAAGGGTCTTAAAAAATTTATTAATCTGAAAAGGAGATGTTAATTTAATGACATCTCCTTACTTTTCTTTTTGAGAATTATTCAACTCGAATCGGCACCTTTTTAGACAATTTAAGATACCATTAAAACGCAAGATGGTTATCTGTATCACTTCATATTAAAATACAAAAAATTCAAATTCCTTTCCTATGAAATACTACTTTTTAACCTTTTTGTTTTTATTTATCACTCTCTACATTAAAGCAGAATTAAAATATTCCATTCCCCAAAGTCCCTGGGGAGAAGAATTGGGTAATCACAGAACTGTTGTCATTATTGAAAAACCTAGTGAAGTAGTTAGATTAAATTATCTTTGGAGAAGGCACGATAAAAACCCCGAAACAAGGCATCTAATGATTATAAATAAAGAAACTGGGGAAAAGATAGAAAATATTTTGAGATTAAATATTACAAATGAAGAATGTGACATTCTATTCGGACCGGTTGAAAAATCAGGAATTTATTATTTCTACTACTTACCCTATTCCCCTGTAGAAAATGAATATCATTCAGGAAAATATCTTGAGAAAGAAAAAACTCCTAATGAGGAGTGGCTTAAAAATATCAATATAACTGGTACTCCCAAAGTCATATCAGATTATCAACAAGCTGATGTAATTGAAATTCAAGCGAGGTCTGAGTTTCATTCTTTTTTCCCGATGGAAGTAATTGCTACAAAGGACGAATTAAAAAAATATATCAAAAAATATGACGAACCATATTTGGTTTTTCCCGAGGACCGCTCTCTCCCAATTCGCATGTTAGATGCACTTCCTTACGTTTGGATTCAGGAAAAACCCGGAAGAGACTTTCTAGGAACTGCCCTACAAAACGAATATTATGCCATGCAGCTTGGTGTCTATGCTTCTAAATCATCGTTAGAAGATTTAAAGATTGAATTTTCTGATTTAACGACTGATTCAGGGGAATTAATCCATGCATCTCTCATTACCTGCTTTAATACCCATGGAGTTGATATTAATGGGGAGCCCTTTGTTTTGAAAGTCAATGTTCCTCAAGGGAAGATACAACCAATGTGGATAGGAATTGATATTGGTAAAAATGTTAAACCTGGCATTTATGAAGGAACGTTTACAGTAAAACCAAATAATCAAAAAGAAAAACAGGTAAAAATTAAACTTCAAGTTAAAGATCAGATTTCAGCAGACAGGGGTGATGGAGAACCCTGGAGGCATTCTAGATTAAGATGGCTCAATTCCACCATTGGGATTGATGATGAGCCGGTAACTCCCTATTCTGCAATTGAAGTGAACTATAAAACCATTTTCTGCCTGGGGCGTCAAATTTTACTGAATGAATTTGGATTTCCGGAGCAGGTTAAAGCCTGGGACAATGAAGTACTTGCCCTGCCTGTAAAATTTACCTTAGAATCTGAAAACCGAATTCTTGGATTAAAACCTGTAAAATTCAACTATACCAAACAGAAAAACGGTATTGTGTGCTGGGAAGCCATTTCTGAAAATGATAAAATTGAACTTGTCGTAAAGGGGGAAATTGAATTTGATGGGAGAATGAGCTACAAATGTAAAGTACGATCAAAACAACAAATCCACTTGCAGGATATTCGATTAGAAATTCCATTTAAAAAAGAATTAGCCACTTATATGTTTGGTATGGGAAGAATGGGAGGATATACTCCAGAATTCCATAAATCAAGATGGCGAAGTGATGAAGACAGTTTCTGGCTGGGCAATTCCGATGGCGGAATACATTGTGAATTAAGAGGAGGTTCTTATCACGGGCCACTTTTAAATCTCTACCAGCCAAATCACCCAAGTTCTTGGTATAATGGGGTAAATGGTGGATTCAGAATTGATTCTGACGGGAGTGTCACTACAGCAACTGCATATAGTGGATACAGGGATATGCCTTCAGGAAGTGAGGTGGATTATGAATTTGCCCTAATAATTACTCCGGTGAAAAAATATAATCCAAATGACCAGTTTAATTACCGGTATGATCATACACCCTATCCTGGTGAAGAGGTTGTGCTAAATGGTGGAAATGTTATGAATGTTCATCACGCCAACGAATACAATCCATTTATCAACTATCCCTTTGTTGCTAATGAAAAATTAAAATCGCTGGTCGAGAAATGGCATGAAAAAGATTGGAAAGTAAAAATTTATTATACTGTAAGAGAGCTAAGCAATTATATAACAGAAATTTGGGCTTTGAGAAGTTTGGGCTTTGAAGTTTTAGCCGATGGCCCAGGGGGGGGATACCAATGGCTTCAGGAACACTTGGTAGATAATTACAGATACCAATGGTACACACATCTTGGTAATGGAATTGTTGATGCAGCAATATTGAATTCAGGAGAATCAAGATGGTATAATTATTATCTTGAAGGATTGGCCTGGCTGTTAAAGGAAATTGATATTGATGGACTTTATCTAGATGATTTTTCCTACGACAGACGAATTTTAAAACGAGTAAGGAAAATTATGGAAGAGATAAAGCCACAGAAATGCCATATTGATGTACATTCTAATACTGCTTTCTCCCATGGGCCTGCAAACCAATATCTCGAAATATATCCATACATTGATAGAACCTGGTATGGTGAAGGTTTTAATTTTGATTTAATGCCGGCAGATTTTTGGTTTTCGGAAGTGAGTGGCATCCCTTTTGGAGTAGTTAATGAGCTTTTATTACATCGGAGTATAAATAAAGGTCGACGTGGAATGATTTATGCAATGGTTCCCAGGGCCGATTGGGGTATGTGGAGATTCTGGAAAGAATTTGGTATAACCGAATCAAAAATGGTGGGATACTGGGAGGAAAGGGTTCCTGTAAAAACCAATAATAAAAATGTATATGCTACTACTTACATCAAAAATGACAAAGCACTTATTGTACTTGGAAACTGGTTAAATGAATCTATAAAGATAAATTTAAACATTGACTGGGATCTTTTAGGATTACAAAAGAATAGCATTACTTCCTTAGTGCCTGAAATTCAGAATTATCAAGACAAAACTTTTATTAAGATAGATGAACCAATAGATATAGATTCAAAGGGTGTTAAATTTATTATAGTATCTAAAAAATGAAAAAAATACTTACTGTCATCTTCTTGTTCATCTCAAGTTTAGGCTTTACTCAAAAACGAGGGATCAACTTCGATCCTTCATCTCAAGCGATTGGTGATAAGCCTTATGAAATGGCAACACGCAAAGAAAATAAAGTGCCTGTGGTAGATTTCGAAAATTGTGAGAAATGGATAATCGAAACTGAAAATGCTGAAACTGATCTTTATTTATCATCAGAGCAAAGAATATTTGGGCAAACAAGTGGAAAGTTAGTTTATAAAACAACCCAAAAAAAAGCTTCGGTAAGATTAATTTATGAAGAACCTATTGAAATAAAGGAGCCATGGGATTGTATCGATTTTTGGACATATGGTGATCACTGGCTTTGGGGTGAACCGCATTTTAGTAGTGCATTTAAACATTATGCTTTGATAGAAGATGCTGATGGTGAAATACATGAACTTGACTTTTCGCAAAGCGGTTACAGGGGGTTAATCCATAAGTATTGGTTCTTAAATCACATAAAATTAAATGAAAATATTGAAAAACCAGCAAAATTTATTGGAATTAAGCTCCAAGGGGATAATACAGTACCTGGTAATGAACATACAATTTTTTTTGGCCCAATTTATTTTTATCAGGAATTACTAAAAGAATTAACTTTTAAAAACTTCCCAGATACTCTTCCTTTTCCTTTAAGAAAAGAAACGATTTTACCTACAAATCGAAATTCTGATTTTATAAATGTAATACAAAAAGTAGACAATTTTCATCAATTATCTTATCTGGGAAAAGATATGGAATTGGAATATATAATTGATCTCAGTTCTGGAGTATTAAACGGGATTAAAGTTAAAGCAAATAATTCAGTTTACGAATTGTGTAAAGACGCTGAGTTCGTTTTTTCCTCTGATCAAAAAGCTGAGTGGAATGTCAAGAATGAAACTCTACAAAAAGATACTCTTTTTGTAGAGTTTATTGCTTCAACAAAAAATCAAAAATATAATTTTTTGTGTTGGTATACAATCAACCAGAAATCACTTATAATTGGTATCCATGAGGAATCAGATGTCGGACATGTTAAGGAAATAACACTGGGGGAAACTGGGGAGTTCAGAGAAAGTAAACTGATTACTATTCCATTTTTACCATATAATTATGGCAGACACCCTAAGTTGTTATTCGGAGATGATTTATTCTTTTTCAAACAATTCGACTGGTATTATTCTGATGCCTCAAATTTCTCAACAAAAAATAGTCTTTCTGATGGTTGGGCAAACTACAATAATGGGGTTGAATATATACCTAAAACTGATGGTAAACTTAATCCGATTAGGGAAAAGCTCTTTATTAATGTTTCCGAAGATGTAATTGAAGTATTACCAACAATAGATAACCCCTCCTCACCAATGAGATCATATCAAGCTAACCGCCTTTGGATGATAGATGGTAGTCCGGATTACGAAGAAAATAAAAAAAATGTAAGAAAATATAGATCTCTTGGTCTTGAGAATGTAACTATCCGATACCACGAAGGATTCTGGAGGGATGGAGGAGAGAGCTATACATTTAGGACTAAAACAGCTCCTGGAAGAGGAGGAAATAAAGCTGTTAGAGAATTTATTCGGGATATCAAAGATTTAGATTGGAGGGTAGGCTTGTACTCAAATTATACTGATTTTGCCCCGGTTAATGAAAATTGGAATCCAGACTGGGTTTTACAAGAACCCGACGGTAATTGGCAAGTCAGCTGGTCACGATGTTATGCTCCAAAGCCTATGATTGCATTGGAACAACAGTCTATTTATGCTCCTTTGATTAATAAATCACTGGGACCTAATCACAGCTATTGTGATGTTCATACTGCTGTTTCACCTATGTCTCGTGTCGATTATGATTATAGGGTTCCTGGCGCAGCCACATTCAGACGCACTTTTGAATGCTTTGGATTATTATTGCTAAATGAAAAAATTGCCTATCGGGGTCCGGTTTTTTCAGAAGGGGCCAACCATTGGTGGTACGCCGGACTTACTGATGGTAATTATGCAAACTATTCTCCCCTTATAAGCACAATCCCAATAATGCCCGAGTTTCAATTATATAAGATACATCCTTTGCAAATGGATGCAGGAAATCTTCCCGCTAAAGGAACTGAGTACTTAGCTTATACCCTGGCATATGGTCATATTGGAATATTGCAAGGTGAGATATCAGAGATGATTAAACGTTATGCTGTTTTACAAACCTTACAAAACCATTATTCAATGATTCCAGTTGAAAATATTAGTTATTATGACAAAGAAAATAAAGAATACAATTCTTCAATGGCAATACGAAAAGAACTTAATAAAAATGCAAAGCTAAAAATTGAATATATAAATGGTTTTACAATTTACATCAATTTCTCACAAGATAACTGGAGAATAAATGCAATGAATAAATATTTCACTTTACCCCACCATGGCTTTTTAGCTTTCACTAAGGATGAGAAAACCTATGCCTTATCAGGTAAATGTGATGATTTTTCTTCTAATGAAAAGGATTATAGAATCGATCTTGTTGTAAGTAGTGATCAATATTATTTCGACACTTATGGTGCAAGTATTAAATTACGTGATTTTGAAGCACAAGGGAAAATATTTTTTAAAAAAGAGAAATTTGGTTGGGAAATTATACCTGCTGAAGATTTTAAAAAATTTTCATTTAATAAAGATCTGGTTGACTTGAAAAACACAAATATTATTATTGAGGGAGTTGATGAAGGGGATTTACTAATTGAAGATGCAAATATAAAATGTACTGACACATTAGTGAATATGGCCCATAACAATAAATCAATTTTAAAATACAGGGTTGTACCCACTATCAAAATGAATTGATTGAAATAAAAGAAAAATAATCAAAACATCCGCATGTAATCTATTAATAAAAAAGATATTACGATGAAAAAAATACTACTTACCTTACTGATTATATTATTTGTTTTAAATATGCATTCTCAAAATCGTGCAATCATTCGGGATACCATTATTACAATGAAAACCTATCCATTTTCTGATCCAAATCCTATACCAAATCCTGAGTTATACTATTACCCTTATTTTAGGTTTGATGGATTTTCAGTTGAAGGTCAGAATCAGAAATGGAAAGAAGTAGTGCTGGAAAATGATTACGTAAAGGTGTCCATTTTTCCTGAAATTGGGGGAAAAATATGGGGAGCAATTGAAAAGTCGACTGGAAATGAGTTTGTATATTATAATTCTGTTGTAAAATTTAGAGACATTGCGATGCGTGGCCCCTGGACTTCTGGTGGATTAGAGTTAAATTTTGGCATTATCGGACATACTCCAACAACATCAACCCCGGTGGACTATGACATTCAAACAAATGATGATGGGAGTGTCAGTTGTTTCCTCAGTGCCACAGATCTTATTACTCGGACAAGATGGGAAACAGAAGTAAATCTGCAAAAGAATAAAGCTTATTTTACAACTAAAACAACGTATCACAATCCAACACCACTGACACAACCCTATTACCAATGGATAAATGGTGCTTTTCAGGCAGAAGGAGATCTAGAGTTCTGTTTTCCAGGTAGTCATTGGATTGGTCATGATGGAGAAGCGAATGAATGGCCCAATGATGAACAAGGAAGGAATCTATCATTTTACAGGCAAAATAATTTTGGTGGAGATAAATCATATCATATTGTTGGAGGAATAAATGAATTTTTTGCTGCCTATTGGCATGAAACAGATTTTGGCTCTGTCCATTACTCGCCTTATGGAGAAAAACTTGGAAGAAAAATATTTTTATGGTCTCAAGCTAGGTCAGGAACGATTTGGGAGGATTTATTAACTGATAACGACGGACAGTATGTTGAATTCCAATCTGGACGGTTGTTTAATCAAGCTGTGCCCTCCAGTACGCAAACACCATTTAAACATTTTGGATTTGAACCTTATGCTACTGATGTTTTTGTTGAATATTGGTTTCCTGTAAAAAATACTAAAGGAGTTAGATACGCAAATCAGATAGGGGTACTTAACCTCGAAAAAGAAGGGAGCAAATTGCAAATTCATTTTTGCCCATCGGAAGAAATTGAGGAGAAACTCAGTATATATTTTGGTGATCAATTAACACATGAGTTTTTATTAGATCTTGATGTTTTGGAAAATTGGCTTATTGAAATCGATAATAATAAAAACGAACAACCATTAACTATAACCATTGGGAAAAAAAGATTTGTTTATAATGAAGAAGATGAAAAAGCTCTTTTGAATCGTCCAATGCAAGCTCCCTCGGATTTTGATTGGAATTCAACTTATGGACTATTTATAGATGGTCAACACTGGGTGTATCAAAATAACTTCCAGAAAGCAATGGAATGTTTTCAAAAATGTTTGGAGAAAGATTATAATTATGCGCCAGCTTTAAATCAAATGGCAATCCTTCTATATAGAAAAGGAGAGTTTAAAAATTCACTTTTATATTCGACTAAATCTCTTTCAATTAATACTTATGACACTGAAGCCAATTTTATATATGGACTTGCCAATAAAAAAATAGAGAACTGGTTAAATGCACAGGATGGATTTGCAGTTGCATCTTTAAGCCCAACACATAGAAACGCAGCCTATAATGAATTGTCTAAGTTATTTTTATATCAAAACGATTTAACAAATGCCCGTCATTATGCTTCTAAAATACTCGAAGCTAACAATAACGATATAGAAGGTAATAAACTTATGGCGGTTATTTGCCGTAAACAAGGAGAAACCAAAGAAGCTCAAACTTATCTACAAGCAATAGAAAACTTAGTTCATCTTAATCATCATGTTTCAGTTGAGCATTGGTTCTTAAAAAAATCAGAAAACCATAGAGCTAAATTTAAAAATCAGATAAAAAGTGAACTACCCCATGAATCTTATCTTGAATTAGCATATTGGTATCAGGAAATTGGAGATATTGAGTCAGCAATTCAAATTTTGGAAGAATCTCCTGACCATGCTATGGTTTTTTTAAATTTAGCCTATTGTTATGAACTAATAGGTAGCCAAACAAAATCATCACAAAATTTAGACAAAGCTTTGAAAATGCCTTCCGATTTTGTTTTTCCTTTCAGGTTAGATGACATGAAAGTGTTAGACTGGGCAGTTGAACATTCCAATGATTGGAAACCAATGTACTATTTAGGGCTATTTCATTGGAATAAAGGAAACAAAACTAATGCTAAAGAACTATTCTTAAAAATTTCAAAACAACCCGACAATCCTTATTTTTATATTGCAAAAAGTATATTGTTTGCAAATGAAAAAGAATATTCACCTGAAGAAGATTTAAATAAAGCTAAAAGCTTAGGGGCTGATGACTGGAGAACATTTGAAAAATTAATTGATTATTATTTACAAAACAGTCAATCTGAGCGAGCATTAATAAATGCTGAAGAGGCGTTAAAAAAGTTTCCTGCTAATAATACTTTAAAATATATCTATGCTAAATGTTTGATGGCGGAAGGACAATATTCAAATGCTCGAAAAGCATTAATGAATACTACTATTTTACCAAATGAAGGAGCCAGATTTGGGAGAATAACATATAGGCAAGCATGTATTATGGAAATAATTGAGCTTTATAAACAAAAAAAATATAAAACTGCAGTTAAACTAATAAGTCAATCCAGATTATGGCCTGAAAATTTGGGTGCGGGAAAACCATACAATGAAGACGAAAGAATTGAAGATTTCTTGGAAGCACAATGTATGTTTAAGCTTGGAAAATCCAAAGAAGTGAAAGAGCTTTATCAAAAGGTTATTGGATTTACAGAACAGATGTCATCTAATTATAATTCAGCTGATTATGTTTACCTGATTGTTTTGCAGAATTTGAAAGATTATGAACAAATTGATAATTACATCAACAGTTGGGAACAGTTTAATCCAGAAGACAACCTTTTAAAATGGAGCAAAGCCAAACTTCAAAACAATCAACAGGAAGCATTAGAAATTGAAAATCAAATCAATACTATAACAGGTGGAACCCCATGGGATCCGAAATATGCAGACCCAGAATTTGAAATCATAAAAACGATAGCAAAAATATTCTAAATATTACTATTATGAAAAAAATAAATATAGTCATTTTTTTTCTATGGATTTATTTACTAGGATGTTCATCAAAAACAATTTATGATGAAACGAGTAAATATCAAATTTTCATTCCAGATGATATTCCTTTTGTTATTTCTGATACGATATGGGATGTAGACAACAGAGGTAACCATCGGGCAATTATTAAAGTTGAAGAACAAAAACACGAGGCAGTACTTGTTTGTCTTCCATGGAGGAGGCCCGATTTACGTCCGGAAACAAAAAAAATAGTTGTAATTGACGAACATACTGGAAAAGAAATCAAAGAAATTGCTATTCTTGATTTTTCTTCTGAGAAAGGAACCATTGCTTTCAAGCCTGAAACCATTCCCGGTCGGTATCACATATATTATCTTCCATACAACTACAGAACGGGTTGGGGAGATGCACGTTATGGGAAGCCCTGGAATGATTATCTTCCCCCTGTTTATGAAACCAGCAAAAGTTGGGAGAATAAAGTAGCTGATAATAGAACTGAAATTCCGGCAGCAACTGTCGAATGTTTTCAAAGTCGTACAAAGTTTGATTTTTTTACTTCCATGGGATTAGTTGCTACACAGGAAGAGAAGGAAAAGTTAATTTCGAAGAACAATGATGATTTTTTATTATTTCCAGAAGACCGTGCATACCCTATTAAACTCACCAAAATTCCGGTCAGATGGATTAAAACTGGTCCTTCCTACACTTTTACAGGAAATGCATCTCTTAATGAATATTATACCTGGCAAATCGGGCTCTGGGCGGTCAAAAAAGATTTGCATGGCATAACGGTATCATTTGGCGACCTTGTTCATAAATCAGGTGAAGCTCAAATAAAGAAAGATTCAATAACCTGTTTTAATTTGGAAGGAATCAATTGGGACGGTTCTCCTCTTAAATTTGATGTAGATGTTTCTCAGGATAAAGTTCAAGCGTTGTGGTTTGGCATTCAAATTCCAAAAAATGCTATACCTGGTACTTATAATGGTCAATTGATAATCTCTGCAGAAAATTCTACTTCAAAAACTATTGATGTAAAAATAAATGTGGATAAAAATATTCTTGCAGATAAGGGTGATGGAGAACTATGGCGTCACAGTAGGCTTAGGTGGCTTAATTCAACCATCGGCATAGATAGTTTGCCTGTACAACCCTATGATGCAATGGACTTAAATGAAAATCAGATTACAGCAACTGGTAAACATGTAGTCATCGGCCAAGACGGTATGATGGAATCAATTAAAATTAATGAACGTGAAGTGTTTTCAGAACCCATAGAATTTTTAGTAGAAACAAATTTAGGTGTAATTTTATTTGAGGCAGACAATTTTACAATTCAAAAGGAGGCTGATGGAATAATAAATTGGAATTCAAATGGAATATCAAAAGAAGGAATAAAATACAATTGCAATGCTTACATGGAGTATGATGGATATATTCGTTACAATATTGAATTGATTTCCGATAAAGATATTCCTGTTAAGAATATAAGATTAGTCAGTTATTTTCGTCCAGAATCATCCGATTATTTTATGGGTGCAGGGTTTAAAGGTGGATTCCGGCCAAAAAATCATGTATGGAGATGGGACGGCCCTTATGATAGTTTCTGGATTGGAGGAGATAAATCAGGTTTACATGTTGAACTAAGAGGAGGAACTTATCATGGGCCTCTTTTGAATGACTATAAACCAGCTCCTCCCGAAACATGGTCGAATAAAGGGAAGGGACACATAATATTGAATGAAAATAATGGTATGGTTACAGTTGAAGCATCAACGGGCGAAATTACAATCACTTCATCCCCTTTGGATTTTGAATTCGCTTTTTTGATTACCCCGGTTAAACCAGTTGATATAAACAAACATTTTTCTCAAAGATACTATCATGCCAATGAAGAAGGATTTGCAAAAGCAGCAGAAGAAGGAGCAAATATCATAAACATTCATCATTCTCGAGATTTAAATCCAGTTATAAATTATCCTTTTATTGTAAGAGATTCTCTGATTGAATACATAAAAGAGCAACATGAGAACAATAGGAAAGTGAAGTTATATTACACCATAAGAGAATTGACAAATTATACAGAAGAAATATTTGCTTTGAAAAGTCTTAAACATGAAATATTTGTATCAGGAGTTGGATATGGTATTCCATGGCATTGTGAACATCTTGTAGATGATTATAAACCTGCATGGTACACTCAATTACCAAATCAAATGTCAGATGCGGCACTTGTTCTAAATGGTTTTTCACGTTGGATTAATTATTATTTGGAAGGCCTTCGTTGGATGTTGGAGAATTATAAAATTGATGGTATATATATGGACGACGTTTCCTTCGACAGAACGGTCATGAAACGTATGCGGAAAATTTTGGAAAAATACAGGCCAGGTTCTTTGATAGATCTACATTCCAATACAGGTTATTCGATTGGACCGGCAAATCAATATACAGATTTTTTTCCTTACGTTGATCGGTTGTGGTTTGGTGAAAGTTTTAAATACAATGAGATGATGCCAGATGAATGGTTTGTTACCTTTTCGGGAATTCCATTTGGGGTAATGAGTGAAATGCTGCAAGATGGAGGTAATCGCTTTCTGGGGATGGTTTACGGTACTACTGCAAGACATTCTTATAGTCAATATTCTCCTGCTCCTGTTTGGAAATTATGGGAAGATTTTAACATTCAAAATTCTGAAATGTTAGGTTATTGGGATAAAGATTGTCCTGTTAGGACGAATCATCCCAAAGTTAAAGCAACAGCTTTCGTTAAACCTGGTGAAGTTTTAATTTCGGTAGGTAATTTTGATAGTAATAATCAGGCTATAAAATTAGATATAAATTGGAACCAAATAAAAATCAATCCGCAAAATGTAACTTTGGAAAGTCCATATATACAGAATTTCCAACAAAAGGAGACATTATATTTAAATGATTTTCTTTTAATACCCAGCAAAGAGGGGAGGTTAATAATTTTAAAAGAAAACGAACTTTCTGTGTCTGATTTACCAGATGTTAACTGCTATCCGAATCCTTTCAGTAATGAAATAACTATGGAATTCAGGCTGTCGTTTGATGCAAAGATTGATGCTAAAATTTATAATCATCTGGGGCAGCATGTGAAAACATTATCTTCAAAACAAATGCTAACCCAAGGAACTCATCATTTAACATGGAATGGAGAAAATGACAATAGCCAAAAAGTACCGACAGGAGTTTATCATTTGAGACTTACTGTAAATGGCTCAACCTTACATCGTAAGATAATTTTATCCTAATGTTTAATGGGAAACTCTATTATAATAAAATGTAATTATCAGACTAAATAATGACGTGAGACCAAAATACTGGTTCAAAGTCAGTTTATTTAAACAAGAAATATCAATAAAGTGAAATTTTTTTTTTCAATCCTGATTTTATCATTTGCCTTCCCAGCTGTTTCTTCTGAAGTTAATTTAACTGATTTTGGAGCCAGACCGTGGTCATTCGAAAATGCCTCGCCTGCCATTGTTAAAGCGCTTGAATCGGCGAAAGGGCAGGAGAACATAGTTTTGAAATTTCCCGGAGGACGGATTGATTTGTGGCCGGAAGGAGCCGTAAAAAAGGAACTTTACATTTCTAATACCACCGAAGATGATTCGCTTTCGAAAGTTAAGAACCTGGCCATTTGCCTTGAAAATTTTAAAAACATTACCATCGAGGGCAATAATACGCTAATTGTTCTCCACAAAAAAATGATTTCATTTGCCGTTTTGAAAAGCCGGAACGTAACCATCCGGAACATCCGGTTCGATTATGAGCAGCCTACCATGGCAGAGTTGAAAATTGTTGAAATTGCAAACGGCAAAACCAGGATTGAATCACATCCCGATACGCATTTTGAGGTAGTGAATGGCAACGTGCTTTTTTACGGCGAAGGATGGGGGACCAAACCAATGCATGCGGTTGTTGTAAAACCGGAAGAAGACTTGGTATACCGGATATCATGGTCCGCCTTTGCACGATTGAATGCAACAAGGGAATCATTCAATACCATCATCTTCGATGGTGAGGTTTCAGAGGCAGGCTTTGAAGAAGGGGATATCCTTACCATTCGTAACCCTTACCGTGACAATTGCGGTGGTTTTATCAACCTCAGCAAAAATATTGTGCTCGAAAATGTGAAAATGAATTACATCCATGGAATGGGCATTATTTCCCAGTTTTCTGAAAACATTACCTTCAGGAAGGTAGAAGTGGCCCCGCGGAAAGCATCAGAAAGGACGATTGCTGCTTTTGCCGACTGTTTTCACTTCTCGGGTTGCAAAGGGCTAGTGGAAGTAGATAGCTGCCGGACTTCAGGTGCGCATGACGACCCCATGAACGTGCACGGTACGCATCTAAAAATCACTAAAATTGAGGATAATCAGCTTACACTCCGTTTTATGCATCACCAAACCTATGGTTTCAAGGCATTCTTTGCCGGTGATTCTGTGGCATTTGTTAAACCTGAAAATCTGTTGATTTATGATTTAGGAAGGGTTAAAACTGCCCGGTTAGTGTCAAAACGCGAAATGATACTGGAGATGGAAGGAAGCCTGTCCAAAAGTTTACAAACAGGAGATTGTCTTGAGAATGTAACATGGACCCCTGAAGTAATTATACGCAACAGCCATTTTGAAAGAACCAGTACCCGTGGGTTGCTGATAACCACCCGGCGGAAGGTATTAATAGAAAATAATACATTTTATCGTACAGGGATGCACGGAATTCTCATTGCCAACGACTGTAATTTCTGGTACGAATCAGGGCCTGTGTGCGATGTTACCATTCGTGGAAACCGTTTTATACAATGCGGATTCACCCAGGGGAATAACGGGTATGTCATTTCCGTTCAGCCCGAAACACATAATTTCCCTGAAGGAAAATACATCCATTCAAAAATCCGCATAGAAGATAATGTGTTTGAATGTTCCGGCAACACCGTTTTGTTTGCCCGTTCGGTGGACAACCTGGTTTTTGTAAATAACCAAATTGGTTTTAATCCAATTAAAAAAGAGAACGAAACGCAGGCAGCACATTATGTGCTTGAACATTGTAAAGAGGTAAACATTGCTGGCAATCAGTCAGAAGGCTTTTTAGGTAATTTTCTGGAAATAAGAGAAATGAAGAAAACACAGGTAAAAATTTATCCGAAGAATTCATTTAGAACATTGCCAATCAAGTAAATTATTAAATTCAAGTTTATTCTTATGAAAGTTTATTTTTTGTTTATTCTCGTATTGCTCTTAGATTGCACCCAGCAACAGCAAACAAATTATTCAGTTCCCGATTCTCCTTGGGATGAAGGCCTGGGCAACCACCGGGCCGTGATAGAAGTTGACCAACCGACCGAGGTTGCAGCGCTAAACATTACCTGGCGGCGCCACGATAAAAATCCTGAACAACGCCGTTTCCTGATTATTCATGCGGAAACCGGCGACACCATTAAAAATATTTACCGGCAACAAGTGGACAATGAAAAATGCAAATTGCTTTTTGGTCCGGTTAAAAACAGCGGGACATACTATTTTTACTATTTACCGTACGAAGTTCAGAAAAACTATGGATTTTATAATAAAGGATATTTACCGCCGGAACCCCCTCCTGGTAAAAAGTGGCTCGAAGAAAACAGGATTACAGATAAGATTGCAGCCAATCTTTTCCGTGCCCGGTTGAAAGAATTTCAGTCGTGCACTGCCTTCGACAGCTTTTTCCCTATGGAAATTATTGCACTAAAATCAGAGAAAGATTCACTACTTAATAAATTTTCTGATGATTTCCTGGTATTCCCCGAAGACCGTAAATTTCCCATCCGCATGTTGGACGAAATTCCTCAAAAATGGATACATAAAGGTCCCTCAAAAGAATTTCAGGGTGAAGCGCTACGAAATGAATACTATGCGTTTCAGTTGGGTATTTATGCGGCCCAAAAAGATTTGGATAATTTGAAGGTGGAGTTCAAGGCACTGAAAAACGGAGATTCGGAGATTCCGGTTTCAAATATTACCTGTTTTAATACCGGCGGTGTTGGCCCTTATGGAGAACCTTTTGTCAAAAGACTCTATCTGAATCAGGGAGATGTCCAGCCGCTTTGGATTGGTGTTGACATTCCGGAAGATATAAGAAGCGGAAATTACGAAGGAGAAATAACCGTTATCGCAGAAAATGCCGCTCCGCAAAAAATTGATATCAGTATAAAAATTAAAAATGATATTCTTGCCGATCGGGGCGACAGTGAGCCCTGGCGGCACTCCCGGCTACGCTGGCTGAATTCAACCCTGGGAATTGATGATGAGCCCACCAAAGGTTACCAGGCTATATCGTTTTTGGGAGAACAAACCTATGGCTTCACCGAAAAAACTATGACACTGTCTGAAAGCGGATTTCCCGGATCCTTTAAAATAAAAAACAGGGAACTGCTGAAACGTCCCGTTTCATTTGTGGTAGAAACCCGGCAAGGGAAAGAGCAGTTTTCTGAACCAGAGAATGTGCAGTTGCTGAAAAATTCAACTGGCAAAATGGTTGGTTCCTGGGAAAGCACATCCCAAAACATTAAAGTTGAAGGCAAAGGTGCCCTTGAATCAGATGGCTACATGAATTACAAGTTGAAACTGACCGCAAAAAATGCAGTTAAAATAAACGATATTCGGTTGGAAATTCCCTTCAGAAAAGAAGTTGCAAAATACATGATGGGAATGGGATTGCCGGGGACAAAAATTCCCCAAAAACATTTAGCAAAATGGGAGGGGCCTCACGACAGTTTCTGGATGGGTGACGCCCATGCCGGGCTTTGGTGCGAACTGCGCGGAAGCAGTTACCATGGACCGTTGTTAAATCTATACTATCCTGAATATCCTGACTCGTGGTATAATGAAGACAGAGGTGGCTTTAAAATCGAAACCACTTTGGATGAACTTAAAACAATAATTTACAGCGGGCAGCGGGAGTTAGAGCAGGGAGAGGAACTGGAATTTGAGTGGTCGTTTTTGCTCACCCCGGTAAAAGACATCGATTATGAAAGCCAGTTTACCGACCGTTATTATCACAACGGAGGGAATCCCATGCCGTCGGATGAAGATTTAAAAAGCGGGGTGAAAATCGTAAACCTGCACCATGCCAACAATTACAATCCACACATTAATTACCCCTTTGTGGCAGTAGATTCAATGAAATGGTTTGTAGATAAAATGCACGAAAAAGGGCAAAAAGTAAAAATTTATTATACCATCCGTGAGCTTACCAATTACACCACCGAGTTATGGGCACTGCGCAGTTTGGGAAACGAAATTTTGGGAGATGGCTGTGGGGGAGGCTATCCCTGGTTACGCGAGCATCTCGTTTCGGGCTACCGTCCGCAGTGGTACCAGTGGTTCCCGGATAAAAGTGCCGACGCATCCATCGTAAATGCCCCCGGGGATTCGCGTTGGTACAATTACTACATCGAAGGATTAAAATGGCTGGTTGAAAATATGGACATCGATGGCCTGTATCTCGACGATGTTTCCTACGACCGACGCACTGTGAAACGCATACGTAAAGTTTTGGACAACACGAAACCAGGGTGTTTAATCGATTTGCATTCCAATACCGGATTTTCAAAAGGTCCGGCAACGCAGTACACCGAATTTTTTCCGTATATGGATAAATTGTGGTTTGGTGAAAGTTTTCAATACGACAAAATGTCACCCGCAAATTGGTTGGTTGAAGTTTCGGGGATTCCATTTGGCCTGATGGGCGATATGCTGCATGCGGGAGGAAACCGATGGCTTGGCATGTTGTTTGGAATGACTGTTCGCCACCCCTGGATGACCGAAGGGGTTACCTGCGATCCTCGACCCATTTGGAAAATCTTGGACGAATTTCAGATTCAAAAGGCTGAAATGATTGGTTTTTGGGAGGACTCGCCTTTGGTGACCACCAATGATGATGAAGTAAAAGTTACCACCTTTTTAAGAAAGGATTCCATTTTGCTGGCAATTGGAAATTTTTCAGATTTACCCAAAGCAGTTTCCCTAAATATTGATTTTGAGAAATTGGGAATTGACGTTAAAACATCTGAACTTACAGCTCCCGAAATTAAGGATTTTCAAACTGCTTATAAATGGAAACCCAATGAAAAAATTACCATTAGACCGCGCAAAGGATGGTTGGTTTATCTTAAATAGAATTATTCAATTTTAACGAATGATTGTTTTAGAATTGAACCAAATCAAAAAATTTAATACAATTGAATTAAGATGAATTTTATACTACGAATACCAATACCAATGAATGCTTTTAAATTGATATCCTCGTTAAGTATTTTAATCCTGATTTATTGCAGTGCCCATGCTCAAAAAAAAGAACAACTGGCGCTTTGGTATAACAAACCTGCTACCGAATGGATGACCGAAACCCTGCCCATAGGCAACGGTTTTATGGGAGCCATGTTTTTTGGAGGAGTTGAAAAAGAACAGATTCAGTTTACCGAAGGCACTTTATGGAGTGGAGGCCCGGGAGCAAACCCCGATTACAATTTTGGCAACCGCCCGGAAGCCTGGAAAAACCTTTCAAAGGTAAGAGAACTTTTGGATGACGGGAAAATGGAAGAAGCCCACAACCTGGCCAGCCGGGAACTTACCGGGATAATTCACAAAACAAATGACGGCCCCATGTTTGGCGATTATGGTGCACAACAAACCATGGGCGATATTTTTATCTCAGTAAAACACGATTGTCAAGCAGTGAATTACAAACGCATGCTGGATTTGTCAAATGGCGAAGGCCGCATTTCTTATGAGGTGAATGGGAAAAATTATACACGAACCTATTTTGGTAGCTACCCTGAAAAAATTATGGTTTACCGTTTTTCCGGCGAAACTTCAACCGATTATACCATAGAATATGTTTCACCACACATTAAAACGAATGAGGCGTTTGCAAATTCAATATATTCCTGCAAAGGCAAGGTTGCCGATAATGGAATGGAATATGAAACCTGTTTAAAGTTCGATACCGATGGTAAGTTGAAATTTTCTGATGGATTACTGGTTGTAACCGACGCCAGTGAATTAACCATCTATCACACCGCTGCCACCGACTATACCTCAGAATATCCAAAATATAAAGGGCATGACTTTGTTGCTGAAAACAAAAACGTGTTGGCAAAACTGGAAGGGAAATCATACAACGAAATACATACCAATCACAGGAA
>Ga0334898_1002169_pt1 | contig 18787 bp, 13 predicted proteins | sample GraSluR3_MG_10_FD_207228 | JGI IMG/M metagenome (GOLD analysis project Ga0334898, IMG submission 207228) | Sludge microbial communities from methane-producing bioreactor in Wageningen University, Netherlands - Granular Sludge_3_08-R3 | ecosystem: Engineered > Bioreactor > Anaerobic >... | reverse complement strand
AGATTGTGAATTTGTAGTAAGTGGGAGCAAAATCAGCGTTAAAACGCTGGATTTGAACCAATCATTTCAAATCATCGCAGATCAACTCAATGCTTTAATTAATTCCTACTTTATTTAGCAGTAACATCATCATGTTCATAATTGAACTCTTGATAGTGAATTTTGTGTAGATTTCAGAGAATTGCACCATTTGTAACTTACCTTTTTACTTTTATATTATTACTTACATAGTTTTTTTCAGCACCATGAGGTGTTTTTCTCAAAATGCCGGTAGAGCATTATAAAGAAAGGTCTTAACGATTAATGAGGGTTTCCAGCTTTACATACTATTTTTTGCTCTTCGAGCGACAGGTCATTTAATGGGACTTTACAAGAATGATAAAAATTGATCAGTCAAATATAAGGTGTTTTTTCGTACTTTTTTACTATTTTTTGATTTTCCAAAAAAAGGGAGTATACTATCTTCCAGAGAGAAAAGTTTTGCTGTCTGAAAGATGTAGTTACCTTATGAAGGATTCTGACTAACCTTCAGAGATATGAGCCGCTGTTTGTAATAAGGTCTGAAAGATGTAGTTACCTTATGAAGGATTCTGACCTGATTGAATCAAACTCAATCATAAAATCATCTGGGGTCTGAAAGATGTAGTTACCTTATGAAGGATTCTGACAATTTTCCGTCTTGTTTAACAAAATTTTTTGAAATGTCTGAAAGATGTAGTTACCTTATGAAGGATTCTGACAGAAAAGAATAGAAATTGATGCACCTTCTTGTTTAGGTCTGAAAGATGTAGTTACCTTATGAAGGATTCTGACGAGACAACTCAAAATAATTTTTACATATTCTTTTCAAAAAAAGAACTCATTATCTTGACATATTTATGTTGTCAACTTACAGTTAATTCATGGGTAATTACAGGGGTACCAATCAGATACTTTTTCAAGGAATATTGAGACGAGAGTACACAGGGCTCATCAAGAGCTTTTTCCCAGATTTTGCGCATTGTTATAGTCCTTGTTCGTTTCCTAAAAAAATTCCCGGCTTACCAGCCAACAAATCAATTTTTTCTCACATAAGAGCATGTACCACACCAGAGATATATTTATTTGGTAAAAAACCAAACGATCGACAAAAGGGTATCTTCTTTGCTCGAAGAATCTATATTGCTTCACAGAACTTATTTGCAGTATCATCCAATTCGAATGATCCAAATTACTCACTACTATTTCTTGCCTTCCAGCCTATTGATCCTGCTGAAATCCTGATACTGCGGTTTACAATTCCGAATGCGATAAAAAAATACAATGAAGTTGACAAGAGATCTAGGTCGAGTTTCCCTGAGATTAAAGGATTCACTATCAAGAATGCATATTTGTGCCGCCAAAAAGGCGAATTCATCCGTGAAACCAATCCTAATAATTACAATGTTAGAACTGACCCACTAAATAAAGGTGAAATGTCTCTAGTAGAAAATTTCTTAAGGAGTTTTTATAAACATGCATGATTTTTCAAAAGATATCAAAGACCACTATCCAAATACAAAATTTCATATAAAACGCACCCCCTTTCGATGGGAAAAGAATGATCCTGATATACTTGTATTCTCTTATGATAAGGTTGATACTCTTTTACAACTTCTCCCAACCTATTCTGCCTTCTTACAATTCACATGGAATGGTGAACAGAAAACCAGTCAAGAGCTTGATTTTTGGGGTTCATCTGTAAAAGGTCAAATTAAAAGCCCGCTTCAAGTCGACTTAGTGACCATGAACAATTGTGATAAAAAGAGTAACCAACAAAAAATGTTTAACCAAATTGAAAGGTTGTTCGGCGATTTCACCGAACAGGTTCGTAGTTATTTACCCAATGTTAAACCAAATCGAGATGAAAAGATAAAGCTAAAAGGATGCGTCCGTTTTTTTGAGCCGGTATACGATAAGGGTAATCAGAGTAAGATGATCTTTCAATTCCTTTACATTGCGCCACTAGGTATTGAAGGCATCGAATGCAAAAAGGACCTTATTCACCTCTACAATAGCATTATCCTTGTTTTCCAGGATAAAGGATTTGGTCCCAATAAATCCAAGCAAAGAGATTTATGTAATGGAGGTTTTTTTGCTATAAAACCCTGTGATGGTATCGTTCAAAAAGCTATTACAAAATTTTCGCTGGATACTTTGCAAGATTTACTGACAAAATTAGAATCCATTGATTTTACAAATCGGAGAGAAGTAGAAAATGTCTACTAAACATTATGCTCCCATTGCATCCATCTTTCTCAAAAACTCTGATTACGGATCTGAAGAATATTTAGATTTTCTGAAGTCATATTTCTATATGGAAATTGAAGGATTGTTTCACGACATCGGCAAATATACCGAAGATTTCGTTGATTATAGGCAGAATTGGATGACTCAAAAGGAAGGGTACAAGAAAGACCCTCATGAAAGATTTCTAGAAAACGAAATTGATGGATGGAGTGATTCAGTAAAAAAGGATCCTTTTTTTCACTTAGCTACTACTTTGAGCAAAAAAGAATTTCAGCCTTTTCGTTTTTTCCCATCTGAAAAACCATACAATTACAGAATTGCCGATGACATAAACTTTAATCACAAAAGATCAGGGAAAGAAATAGACCTAAATAATAGATGCCCTTTTCTGCATATTGCTGATGCTTTTGATGCTGCTTATGATAGAGACAACCCGTTGTTTAGAGGAGAACAAACTGAAGGTAAAACTTATTTATCAACACCGTTTGGACACGAAACACCTGTAAGAATAAGTTCAAAGTTTGATCCGAATGAAACTTTAGATTCCTATTTTTCGACATTGGACTGCCTTATTGATAGTATGCGTCCACACTCAAATGCTTCTTTTTCAGATGCTCTAAATGCCTTCTGCAACTCAAGGCAAAATCTATTAGACTACCTAGAAAAACACTTCAAACAAACTATCTCGGATTCAACACGCCCATGCAACGATATCTCGCTGTGGCAACATAGCTACTCAGTATCCATCTTTGCAAAGATATTGTATCTTTCCTATGTCCTACAAAAAAGAGCTTCGGACGATCAAAAACTAGATCTAAAAGACCCGTTATTAGATCGACACTTTCCAAAATTTACTTTCTTTGGTATCAGCTGGGATAGTGAGAAATTTTTAACCCAAAGTTCAGCAATCAAAGATGTCATTGCAAGAAAATATATTCTGGACCAGTTGTATCAACAAGTCAGGAATTATATGGAAGTAGAAACTATGTTGGGTTCTTTGGTATACAAAGATGAGTCTCGTATGGTTTTTGTCATACCACCACTGCTCCCTGGCAATAAAGAAGAAGAAAGTGTAGAAAACTACATAGAGAAAACTGTAAAAAGCAGCATAGCTACATTATTCAATAAACACTTCCAAGGAGAAGTATTCCCTGTATTCAACACGTATGTCAACAAAGATAAAAACACACCTAATGCCACAAAGAAAGTAGTAAGTAATTATGTTGAGATTGTGAATACACTGGAAGAATTACGGATAAAAGACAAAACTCAATTCGAAGGCCAATGGAAACCTCAATGGATAGAAGATTGGAATAACATTGGCAACGGAGATGTTCAAGAGAATACTACAGCCAAGAAACAAGAAATATGCTCTGTGTGTGGACTAAGACCAGCAGTAAAAGAGTCTGACAAAACTGTTTGGACCACTGAAAGAATTTGTGAAACATGTAAGGAAAGAAGAAAACTAGCTAGACTGAAATCTTCAAACGGTAAAGACTCCAAACAAAATCCAGTGCAAACTGTATATATGGAAGAGATTGGAGACAACAATCGTAATGTTTGCTTATTGGTAGCTACTATGAATTTGCTTCCATGGATCTCTGGAGATGCTTTTTGGTCTTCTAAATTAAAAACTATTTCCGCTATTGAACAAAGTTATCTAGACCTAGGAAGTATTGAAACAGCTTCTGAAAAACGAAATGAAATACTCATTAAGAACGACTTACAATCTTTCTTTTCCAGTCACTCTTTCTCCTATGAAAGCATTAACGAAGCCTTTACAAACGAAAAAACAAGAGATCCTTTCGCCCGACTACTATCGACTCGTTATAGTGGTAATTTTCAATCATTAACCAGGGGCCATGATAATCTAAAAAAAGAATATCTTGACAAACTCGTTTTAGCAGGGAAGACATACAAGGAACGTTTTGGAAAGGATGTTGAAATCCTAGATTGGATAACGTCCAAAAAGCCCAGTCCAGGCAGAATCTCGAATTGCTGGTATACTATAGGCGCATTTTTCCAGGATATGGAAAAAAGGTTTATGAATTCCCTTTCGTGTACAAAAGAAGCTATTTTTACTTATACTGCCGATACTTTATCTCCACTGGAACTACCCCTTAGTCAAAATGGTAGTATTAAAATTTGTAGCGGTGTTTTAAAAAGGCTACCTTCATCTCAGTCAGGCTCCACCAAAGAAACCCCTAACAAAAACCAAAAAGACCATAACAATCAACCTTCTTTTGTTGATTTCTACATCATTAAAGAAGAAAGCCAGAACTCTATTGAGTACAAGTTTCATGTATTTGTTCACGAAAACATGATGAACACAATTGACTTTGGTGAATACACCCTGACAGATATTCGCAGCGATGATTGTAAGAATTACAGCAAAGAGGTAAAACTTTCATTCAAGGGACTAAAAACAACCGAACGCAAACCCATACGTACAATTCTTTGTACCAGCAATGCCTTCATGATTTTGCTTCCAGCAATGGCTGCAAAGAAGCTTTCCCAAATACTATTTCAGCAATACCAAAAGCAGTTTCAATATGTTCAAGACAGACTCCCCCTTTCTATGGGCCAAATTTTCTTCAAATCAAAAGATCCATTGTTCGCATCTATAGAATCTGGGTTTTCTATGCTACGGAATTTTCAAGAGAACCATAGAAGTGATTGGGAGAACCCACGTCAAGATGATCACAAGCAAATCGTAAAAAGCATCAATAAATTTTCTGTTCACTTCACAAATGGTGCAAAATGGAACATAGGGGAAAACCCGATCATTCAAGATTTTTACACAAATATTCACTGGATAAAGAATAGCCCAAAACTCCGGAAAACCTTTTTCCCAACATTAACCGGGGATACTATCAATCAATCTGAATTACAACCCGATGATAGCGTGTATATCTATCCAGCGTATTACGATTTTGAGCATCTAACATCTATCTCGCAACGAAAACAAATCCGCTACTTCAATCATAAGAGATTGCTACATAACACATTGGGGAATAGTATCATTGGGAGACCTCATAACTTGAATGTTTTCTTTCAGTTGTTTCAAGATTTTTCTGCATTATTCTCACATTATAAAGCGGAGAGTACAAAGTTGCATCATTTTGAGAATTTGTATCTGCAGGGACTTAAAGATTGGAATATTTCTTTGCAGGCTTCCACGAAAAGCCTACCAACAAATTTCAACTTATATGTACAGGTCATGTTCTATTCAATTTTTGGTTCCCCCGAATCAACATTGCTTCAAGACTTAACAGTAAATTCTATCAATCAGTTCACAAATCAAGGAATGTTGGTTGATTTTCTATATCAGCATTTACATATCTATGATGAAGAGATGAAGGAGAGTAAAACCAGTGTCTACTAATGGAAAAAACGAAAGTATTTCGACATTTTACAATTTTGTTCCCTACTATTATTTAAGTTTAGACCCCATTCATGTTGGTATTGGCGGATATCGCATTGGAGAAGTTGACAATATTGTCGTGCGAGAGCCATCCTCTCGGATCCCATACATTCCTGCAACTACGATTGCGGGTGCTAGCAGGGCATACAGTGCTTTGATCAAACAGAAACTAGATTGTGCCCATCAACAAAAAATGTGTGGGAAAGATGATTGTCCAATCTGTTTTACCTATGGCTTTACAAACGGTAACGATAGCAGAAAGAGCAAAGTCATTTTTTATGATTTGAATATTCTTCTGTTCCCCATCAGGATTGATAACGAACGAGGATATATTACATCTCCCAATGTAATTCGATCATTCTTTTTGGATAAACCAAACCCCGAATTTAGGGATGATATACAGCATATCAAGGATAATGAATATGTAGTTTTACAAACTAAAGGTGTGTCTATCACTACTTCTGACATTGGTAAGTTTAACTTGGAGAAGAAGAATAGTAACATCGATTTAACCCACACAAAAACTTTTAATAAAGATAAACTATTCACACAACTACCATCTCAAATAAGGGATTACCTGGATCCTTTTACAGTGTATATGGTTTCTGACAGAATGTTTTCCATTCTGGTAAATGACAATATGGAAGTTCGCACTTCGGTCTCCATCGATCCTATGACGGGTAGTGCCATTAGTGGAGGATTGTATACGTATGAATCCATTCCTAGATTCACAATTTTCCATCATAGTATTTGGTTTGAAAAAGAACTACCCAAACCAGAAACGAATGAGCCTAATAAGGCGAAAGTAGATATTCAAAAACTTGTAAAAGATAGTTTCCAACTTATTGAAGGTATCGGTTTGGGTGGAATGACTACCCGAGGAATGGGGCGTTTAAAACAATATGAGGAGAACACTGTATCTTCAAACTACGATGAATCAATGGATGATACAACCAAACAAGACACCCCATCCCCAGAAGGAGTTTAGAATGAGTTCTTCACTCGACAAACAAGATCAAACGAGGGACCTTGAAAACAAGTGCTTTGAATATGGTTACTTACTCGCTCAATCTTTTGATAGTGCAGATATCAACAAGTGTCTTTATACTTTGTTAGAGCAGGGTATTTATTCATTTTTTCTTATATTTAATAAAATTGATACAAAGAAAAATACGAATCAAGAAAGAAAATTTACATCGCTTCTCATGGGTTATTGTGAATCGCGTTTCAATTTGGATTTTAGAAACAATCACAACGATCAAGAACCAAATCAGGGCAACCACCCTAAGGAATCAGAGAATAAATATTCATGGTTAGTAACGATCAATCAAAGCTTATCAGCCCTTATTTTCAGTGAAGACGTTTTGAAAAGAATACTGATCTATGCAAGATCCTCGGTAGTTAAAAATGCTTCCTGAGAGCTTTACAGTTTTTGAGCTTCATTACATGTTGACAAGTAAACTTCGTATAGGGGCATACCAGCGGGGTTTTACACTAACTACCTTACCATTCATTCCCTCCTATACGATATGGGGAGCATTGGTTGAAAGCATTACAAAGAGACTCTCTTTCAACATCGATTGTGATAGTGAAATCGACAAACTATACGAGGATGTCAAAAATAAGGTTCTCTACAAAACTATCTTCCCTACTTCTTTTTATCCAATCAATGAAGATGCTATTTTCACCGATTCATATGTAAGTACTGCTATAGATAACAGTACAAAATCTGCCATTGATGAATCGTTACATGAATCAGAATTCATTTCTCCCTATGAGTCCACGCTTAAAGATGACAACCTTAAAAACGTTGTTTTTGTAGGATACATTGTTGTGAAATCCAATTGGCTACAACACATTGATAAAACATTGAACATTCCTTTAGAAACTTTTATTACATCAATACAAGTTGGTGCAGACAGGAAGTACGGTTTTGGTCAATTAACGTTGAAAGAAAAAAAATCTGTTGAAGTGGTTTTTGATACTTTCTGTGTGTACGAGAGATCAGTACCGAAAAAATCTTCTTCTGTAGATAATGATTCAAGATTAATCTTTGCAACCAACCCCACTCTTTTACAATCTTCCAAGACAATCAAGATTGCGCCCGTAAAATACTTTGAGGACGATCAAAAAAACCCTTTTCCCGTTATTGGTAACATTCAGCCCTATGTTTCAAGAAGAACTGAAAGCAGCATGAAATATGGTAGAACCCTTAGCAAGCCCATTGTTTGTTTTTCACCTGAGGCAACCATTAACGATGATGTAGAGTTATCCTTTATGGAAGATTACCCAGGAATCCTGGAATACATAAAAGAACCAACCTCCCAATGATGGAGTTGTATGTAACTACAAGATTTACATGTCTGATTGTGGTTTAAATGCGCATTAGATTATCATTTACAGAAGAAAAAGGTCAGAAAATTATTCTTCCCATTCACTATAACGTTTCCATTCAGTGGATGATATACAAATTCTTGACAAGTAAGCTAGCAAGCACCCTTCACGATACAGGCTATCCGCTTGCGGATCGGAAATTCAAGTTGTTTACTTTCTCTCGCATTTTAGAACAGGGAATCCCGGTCTCCATAAAGAATAAAAGGTTTCTTCTTTTTACTTCCTCTTTTTCTTTTTACCTTTCTTCGGCCATGGATAATCTACTGAAAGATGTTCTTTCAAGCTCACTAAGCAACACGACTCTTCTTCTGAATAATCAGTCAATAACACTAAAAGAATTAACAGTTATCAAAGATCCAACATTTTCCTCTCCGTTATTGATAAAAATGGAAAGCCCTATGACTACATATTCCACATTCCATACAGAGGACAAAGAAAAACGAACGCATTATTATCATCCTTGGTCTAAAGACTTTTCGCATTTTCTGCACAAGAATCTTCTTCGAAAATATGCTGTGATTCATCAATGTGATATTCCATCAATTGACGACTTACCCTTTCACATAGAACCCTTTAAAGTTGGCAAAGAAAGAAATTTTTCTGTCGTTGTCTACAAAAACAATCCTATTGAGGCTTGGACAGGTATTTATAAAATCCAAGGTTCTCCCCTTTTAGTGGAGATAGGATACTCATCTGGGCTTGGTTCCAAGAATTCTATGGGTTTTGGAATGTGGAGTCCCTACGAACCAATGTAGAAGTATTCCTTTTTCCCAATTGATGGGGTACAATACAGAATAGGTTAATGCCCTGAGCACCTTGAAAATTAAATATTGTTCCGTCGACGTTGAATAGCGTAATATTCCAGGGACTTCGACAGAAGGTGATCTAACAACTCTTTTCTCTCCCGGTCTATTCTCTGTCATTTACAGTATAAGTTAGTAACTTTTTTTGTTGAGTCTTGATTTCGTAACAAACAGATCGATACTAGAGTCAGGTTGGTTTGTAGCTTCCCTATGAGGGATTGAAACGCGCAAAAATTACGGAAGTTTGGACTTCGATAACAGAGTTTGTAGCTTCCCTATGAGGGATTGAAACATGATCACGCCATGGATGCTCTCAGATATGCCGTGAGGTTTGTAGCTTCCCTATGAGGGATTGAAACATGTCTCGTTACGCTTTTTCCACTCTTCTTGCGTCGGTTTGTAGCTTCCCTATGAGGGATTGAAACCCTCTTTTGTGTTTTCTTGCAACTTGGTGGCAATTTGTTTGTAGCTTCCCTATGAGGGATTGAAACAGATTTTTCCTTTGAACCACTTCCAGCATTTTTTCGGTTTGTAGCTTCCCTATGAGGGATTGAAACTGGGCAATGAGTAACCATTATGTTGAGGGTGACAAGTTTGTAGCTTCCCTATGAGGGATTGAAACAATACAAGGCTACGGAGAAGGAGGAGCAGCAGCAAAGTTTGTAGCTTCCCTATGAGGGATTGAAACTCATCCATGTTTGTGGTGAGAATTAACACCTTGCTGTGTTTGTAGCTTCCCTATGAGGGATTGAAACCAAGGTGCTGGGATTCTTCAAAGAACTAGGATGGTTGTTTGTAGCTTCCCTATGAGGGATTGAAACAACTTCATTTGATGATACTTACATGGCTGTCCCTTGTTTGTAGCTTCCCTATGAGGGATTGAAACACACTAGCGCTGCCGATATTGAGAATGAAAAGTTTAGTTTGTAGCTTCCCTATGAGGGATTGAAACATGATGTTCCGCTATGAAGGTGGTGGAGACGGTGATAGTTTGTAGCTTCCCTATGAGGGATTGAAACATCTTTTTGAGGATTGTTTCGTCTGGGTATCCGTTCGTTTGTAGCTTCCCTATGAGGGATTGAAACATTTTTGTGTACACATCTGTAGGGGTGGCAACTTTGTTTGTAGCTTCCCTATGAGGGATTGAAACGGTTTCCAATGTGTAGTGTTTTGCCCTCTTCTAGTGTTTGTAGCTTCCCTATGAGGGATTGAAACCAGATGAGTTGCATGATTCAACTCCTGTACTGATCCCGTTTGTAGCTTCCCTATGAGGGATTGAAACTCGATCGCATCTAGTTGTTTGCTCATATTATCTGTGTTTGTAGCTTCCCTATGAGGGATTGAAACAATAATAGTCACATCTTTCTCGTTTTGCTTGCAAATATCTGTTTGTAGCTTCCCTATGAGGGATTGAAACTCGATCGCATCTAGTTGTTTGCTCATATTATCTGTGTTTGTAGCTTCCCTATGAGGGATTGAAACCAGAGATAACATTTTCCATCTCTTTTGTATTCTTCGGTTTGTAGCTTCCCTATGAGGGATTGAAACCTTCTGTAAACACTCTGAAACCTTGTTGCAGTGAAGGTTTGTAGCTTCCCTATGAGGGATTGAAACACCTCTTGCAGTCTGGCATACATACAGTTTCGCAATGTTTGTAGCTTCCCTATGAGGGATTGAAACTACTCTCCTAAAGCCCGTATTTGTACTTCCATAGGTTTGTAGCTTCCCTATGAGGGATTGAAACCTCTCTTATCCTCCATATTGGTGGTAATGATCAGTAGTTTGTAGCTTCCCTATGAGGGATTGAAACCCATAGAACATATGGCATACGAAGTGCTTGATATGGTTTGTAGCTTCCCTATGAGGGATTGAAACTCGCAGAAGCAGGGCTGGAAGGCTATGCAACTTATAGTTTGTAGCTTCCCTATGAGGGATTGAAACTCTTCAGAATAATCTCCGTTGATGATGTCTTGCCGTGTTTGTAGCTTCCCTATGAGGGATTGAAACAGGATCCGAAGTTATCTTTGAAACCTCCGACCCAATGTTTGTAGCTTCCCTATGAGGGATTGAAACGCGTCCACATCCACTTGAAATGTATCATCAATGCATGTTTGTAGCTTCCCTATGAGGGATTGAAACATGAACAGGATATTCAGTCCATTGTGAACAATCATAGTTTGTAGCTTCCCTATGAGGTTTTTTTTTACTTTTATATTATTACTTACATAGTTTTTTTCAGCACCATGAGGTTTTTTTTCAAAAATGTGAGTAGAGCATCATACAGAAAGGCCTTAACGATTAATGAAGGTTTCCAGCTTTACATACTATTTTTTGCTCTTCGAGCGACATGCCATTTAATGGGTCTTTACAAGAATGGTAAAAATTGACTCGTCAAATATAGGGTGTTTTTTCGTTCTTTTTTACTATTTTTTGATTTTCCAAAAAAAGGGAGTATACTATCGTCCAGTGAGAAAAGTTTTGCTGTCTGAAAGATGTAGTTACCTTATGAAGGATTCTGACTTTTCAATCGGAAGAATATCGCCGATACTCATTTTGTGTCTGAAAGATGTAGTTACCTTATGAAGGATTCTGACGACGAAGGAATACCTTTTTTACACTCCTCTGGAAATGTCTGAAAGATGTAGTTACCTTATGAAGGATTCTGACACACTCCTTTTCCCAACGACAATTATTACACTCTTCGTCTGAAAGATGTAGTTACCTTATGAAGGATTCTGACAATCTTTTAGTATTCATAGAAGATTGTGTTTTGAGCGAAAATGAAGGATCTTTCTCCCCTACTCCCAAAAATAGAACTAAAAGACACTGACTGGTTATTTCAGACCAAACTGAAAACTTGCATTGAGGATTGGCATAGAGGACTGCAAGATCATGTTAAGGAGATATGTTTTGAAAAACGCATTAACGGAATTTGAAAGGGAAACCCTTGCGTGTTTGAGATCAGCAGTATAAGAAGTGTACGATGACGCAAAGCAGAATTACAAAACATTGATCATTGGTGATTACAATGGCAACCCAATAGAAATCAGTTTCAATAAAAACCCTTCAGATAAAATCTAAAGATTCTGGGGGTTAGAAGAATGAAAAGTTTCTATGCAATTGGATTCTCTGGGATCGCGTACTTTGCCAAATCCTTTTTTATATAATACTTTGCTCCGACTGAATGTAAGAATGTTTTTGTATCAAACAGAAATTTTTTCCAATTAACTTCCTTTTCGATTTCTTTATGGTGATTCAGTTTCCCAATTTTCCAGAAACGGACATATGGATGTAGTTCTTTCATGACGATTAAGGCTTCATTTGGATCTATCACAGGTTCTAGGCTAACCCAGGTATAGATCCCCTGTTTGTAGGCTTTTTTGATGGTGTTGAAACGATCTTGGATCGACGATGCATTTGGTTCCCATGCTTTTCTTGCATCATCATTGGCAAAGCATATGGTGATTCCAAGCTGCGTATGAGCTTTGTGGTACAACTCAAAGTCTGCTTCAATAAGTTCGCTATCTCCTTTGGTTAATATGGAGCTTTGAAGATTGTATTTTGCTACAATCTCTAAACATTGGTGAGTAATATGCTCTTTTTTTTCAATGGGTTGATACGGATCGCTTAAGAAGCTAAACAGAATTCGTTTTGATGATCCCCGAAGACCTTTTGCATCTTTCTCAAAGCTTTCAAGAGCATTTTTGCGAACGTATGTTTGTGAGTACCATTTTTCTTTAGTAGTTCTCATGCAACCAGGAGCATAACAATATTTACACCCATGTTCGCACCCAATATAGTGGTTGCAGGCTAGGGGAGAATATTCCAATGCTCGTCCTTTTGGTTTGTATACAATTCTCATTCTTTTATCCTATCTGATAACAGTCAAAAAACTTTTTATCATCCAAATTTGGATTCTACTATCTATATTTTTCCCAGCGATGCAAGTCGAATTGTAAAGAAGCAAATAAGGTATTTTCTGCGAACAAGTTTTTGGGCTTTGATAGTTGAAATCCCAATTTGAATCGTATAATTTCGGTAGTACAAAAGAATTGGAATAGGATGTTTTTTTTACAGGGTCACCAACTTGACACAATGGAACTGGTGAGTGAGAAGGTTGTATGGGTTATTTTGATTTGCAAAGAGATAGGGGCGTTCGTTTTCCAATCAGAAAATGGATGTGTTTTTTACTTGTCATTTTTTTCTTACTGATCTCAACTTATGGAAACGATAGTGTGTTGCAATCGTCACAGGAAAAAATAATCATCCTCTTTGAGGGGGAACCTATAAAAACACCTCGTGAAAGAGAGTGGTGGGACAACAGCTTTGGGTGGATAACGAAGGGTGAAAAGAAGCTAAGGACATTAACCTTTATCAATCAAACAAATGAAGATATATCCTTTACTTGTCTGCCAGAATCAACAGATGAAGTCATTGTAGAACCCGCACAATTTGTCCTAAAAGCGAACGACACAACTTTTTGCAATGTGATCTTGCAACCACAAGAAAAAAATAGTAGCGATCATTATAGTGAATATATTGACATAGAGTCATCAGTGATTCATTTAAAATTGGATGTTAATTATTGGTATCAAAGCGATTACAGAAAAATAGTAGTTTGGAAAGACAAGACGAGTTACGAGTCCATTGATGCAAACAATTTACAAATTAACGATATCCAAATACCCAAGATTATTAACGGAAGAATGTATCTAGAAGCTAAGTTTTTTCCACTACTTGGATATATCTTTCAGCTCCATATTCAAAAAAACATTGCAGCAACTTTACGCATTGATGAAAATACACTGTATTTTGAGTCAGGAAAGGATACTGTTGTCATTAATGGAGAACCTGTTCCTATCGACAACAAGCTTGATATTATCCATGATATGAGAATGTTTTTACCCATTCGTTTCCTTGCTGAATATGCAGGCTATGAAGTCATGTGGGATCCTGCTGAAGAAAAGGTAACCTTGCTGTGGGACAAACTGGAAGACGGAAAGTGATTAACCATGGAATGCATCATTCGCGATATGGATCAAAAATGGAGGATGTAATATGAAACAAGGAAGGACTTTGATAGCATTTTGTTGTGGTCTGCTTTTTTTTAGTTGTACTTTTTTGAGCTGTAATCAGGCATCGGAGACTTCCTTAGAGAAACCGTCAGAAAGTAATGAAGAGATCAGTTATCTTTCCAATATTCCAACCTACACACCTCCGATTGTTGTTCCTTCTGAGCCTTTACATATTGTTACTTCACATACTTCTTTTCAATGGATACGTTCTATTAGTCCAGATCTAGACATGTATGTACGAGCACAACCGGAAAATGCTACTTTGTATACCCCTAACCAATCTTCTCTGTACGCACTTACTAATAGTGCCCTATTAAAAACCAACGAACTAGGAGACAAGGACTGGAGTGTAGGGTATTGGAGAGACCATGAAGTTCTTAGAGACGGTTTCTTAGATGGTATTCGTTTTGAGCATCTTCAATTTACTCCAGAAGGAAATGTAGTATTAGCAGGAGTTGCAAACTCCAATGAACTATCCTCTCCAACCTCCTGGCAACCTGAAGTTCTATCAACATCAGGCAGGGGGAAGTATGTCTCTTTTGATGGTTTTCTAGCCTGCTATTCTCCCCAAGGAGAACGACTCTGGTCAACATACATTGGTGGAAGTAATTATGAAGGAATACACTCCCTTAGCGTTCTAAATGACGGAATTTATCTTTTTGGATGGAGTGATTCACCCGATTTATTTGACAGATTAAACTCTGACATTGATCGTTCAAAAAAGTTATTGCTGATGAAATTCTCATTTTCTGGAGAAATGCTGTGGGCAAAAACATATTTACCTCCTTATAGCGATGAAGAAGGTCATATCTATATACAAGAGATCCAGCACACTGATGCTGGATTTGTTGTTCTCTGTTGTGCGAACAATGCAACATTGCCTTTGGTGAGAATGAATAAAAATACGTTTCAACAAAATTTTCAAGAAGAAAACTATAAAGGTCCTCATTGTAGACCAACAGACGACTATTACATTTTGTACATTGATCTAGAGGGTACTGTCTCTTGGTCAACCTACTTGGGTGGATCTTCTGACGAATACACTGGAACTGGAACAGAGTCTCCCAAACACAATACGCCCAAAATCATTATCGGTGAAACTGCTTTTTGCATTGTTGGAGAAACCACTTCACTTGATTATCCCCTGAAGAATCCATTGCAAGATAGGGTATATTCAGGAGAAAAACCATTGTCGGAGGTATGGCTTCATACAGGAAGGCCACCCGGTTGTCCCGTCATTACCTGTTTTTCTTTTTCAGGAGAGATGCTGTGGTCTACCTATTTTGGGGGTCCACCACTGGAGTTAACCGATGCTTGTATGAAAAATGGTCAAGTATATCTATCTGGTATCATTCAAGAACCAGTTCTTCCTATGGTTTCTTCAGAAATGATCTTTGATGGGTATCACAAAGAAGCAGATGGAATATTGGCACAAATTGATTCGAATGGAAAATTACTATGGTCTACGTATTTTGGTGGAGACAACTGGGATTCTATAGATGCTCTTACCATTGAAAACGATACAATCTATTTCTCAGGAACAACGGGATCAATCTGCTTTCGAAGTGAACCTGAAAAATCTTCTGCTAATGAAGTTCCTGATGAATACTATTTTGCTATGTATGTTGCATCCGTTATACCAAACTCTTTAGATTGCAATGTACAGCTTTATGAAGTTCAAAATGAAACATTTTTGAAAGACCCTGATGCTTTACTCACTTCACCTGAAATTGCTACTGAGGAAGACTCCAATAAGCATTTTTATATGTCCAATCAAACCTATGATATTCGTTTCTTTCACAATAAACTATATACCATCGGCGTGCTAAAGCTTTATGATTACGTTCCTGATTACTACCAATACTTCAAAGAATACGAAGAGATGCCTCCGGAAGCCAAAGGAATATTCTTTTTGACCAGGTGGGATCTAGAATGAATATCAATCAGAATAATGAATCAACATCCGATCAATCCCTGCATGCAAAGAATGGGAAAAGGGGGGGTAAATGAAAAGATTGTTGGCTCTTTTTCTATTGTTTGCTTTCACTACATGTCTCTTTACGGGATGCAATGTCGGTCGTATGTTTGATGGTACGAAACCGTACTCGTATCAAGAATGGTCAAGCGAATACGCTGCTTCTATTTTGGAACATCTGTTTGGATGTCCAACCTATGGTACCAAGACGTGTTTAAAAAACAATGAATCAAAACTGGTATTTGTAGATTGGGCTACTGGGGAATACTCTATCACAGATTCAAAGTTCCCTGCTATAGATTCAACATTGGTAATGGATGCCGCCAATGTTTATTTCAAGAGTGACTATTCAGATATTGTTGCAGTGAGTGTAAACACAGGAGATATTTCATGGAAGCATGATTATTCAGATGTTGATGATCAACTCGATAGTCCCTCCATATTTCCACCTATTTTGTACAAAGATTGGGTACTGTTTACAACTAGAATTGGATTTCCAAAATCGACTTTTGCATGTATTGTAGCCCTAGACAAAAAAACAGGAAAAACAGCTTGGCGCTATCAATCCAAATGCTCTATTAATTCTCCACTTGTAATCATTGGCGATTACTTATACTTTTGGTATACAAAGGATGCCTTAATAAAGTCACCCAAATACAGTATCATCTACGAATTGGACTTACATACGCAACAGGTTACTAACTCCTTTAAAACATCAGCTTTGTATTGGAACATAGAAAAAGTAGTTGGAGATTACTTTTATGTTAGTACTTGGTATTTTCAAGGGATTCAAAAAATAATTCCCAAGGAGCAGAAAAATTGTCATTTCATCAGTTATCCCTCCTACATTAACGAAATCAAATATGCTGACAAGGATATGCTAATATATGGAAATGGCAATACTGTTCTAACTGGGCATACTACTGGCCCATGGTTTTTTCGAATGAACCAGCTTTGGACGTTTGAAAACCCATATCAAGCTGAAAACAAGGAAGAAAGGCTTGAGAAATCTAGAGCAGTGCCCATAAACAAGAACGAAATTGCGATCGCTTCAGAAAAACGGTTGTTTATTTTCAATGCAATGACAAAGAAATGCAAGGAAGTACGGGAAGTAGATGTGTTTCCATATGTCACGAATAGTAAGCTCTTCAGTTCAATATTAAAAGACCTTTGTCCCAAAGGTGTAAAAGATTTTCCTGAATTTGTTCAAGTACCCTTTGAACAAGATAAGCGTGATTACGCCCCTGGCCCAGACATTAAACCACCATACCCTAGTTTGTCGACTTCTTGGAAAATACCTTTACAGCCTGAAAAATCTAAGAAGCCTTGCTATACGCAATTTGGTTTGATTGCCTATGTTGTACAAAATGCAACGATCCAAGCTGTGAATGTCAAATCTGGAGATATTCTTTGGGAGTATAATTCCGACGCTTTGATTAAAACAAAGCCTCAAGTGGATGGAAAATCATTGTATTATATTGATGCTGACAAAAATGTATGTTCGCTTGATTTACAAACGAGGCAGATAACATGGAAACACCCTTTGGCAGAATCAGAGCAATGCGTAAAAATCTGGGATAGCAATGCTTTGTATGGAAAATGGCTTCTATTAAATATTCGAAGTGCCTGGGATATATCTAAATCTGAGATTTCCTTTCAAAAATCTCTTCGACCTGAGGCATATGTTGTTGCATTAGACACTGCAACAGGTAAGGAAGCATGGCGATTTCATGTAGATGATTGGTTTATTGATTCCATGCTTTACGTCCATGGACACAAACTGTATTTCTCTAATTTTAAAAAACTTACCGCTGAATATAGTGATGATTTCAGAGGTGCAGGTCAATTGGGAGGAAGAATCTTTCAAATCGATTTACCCACGCAAAAATCTTCGTTTATTGATACAAGTACCTTCTATGCAGGATCGTATGATAGGTACATGATGAACCAGTTGTGGTTTGATGTAGAACCATATTTCTATTCAAGCTATAGAAATGGGGATGCGTATCGTTTGCATCAGGAAACTATGAAACTAGAAAAAATATATGAAGGCAATCAAGAAGGGGAAGAATCAGAAAGACCTGATTGGCAGATCTTAGAATATGCAAACGATTCGGTGTTTATTCGAGGAAATGGTCCTTTAAACGCTATTGATACAGAAACTCTAGAACTACAGTGGCAATGCAATCTTCCTAATGGTTTAAAAACATTTGTGAATGTGGTTCCCATTTCCGAAAGAACTATCTTGGTAATTGATGAACTGGATCAATTTCACTTCATAGACGTTGAAACAGGAACAATTCTGCAATCCTATTCATTTCCTTTCTCGGTTGTTCGAGCCCAGATTGTTGAACTTCACGAAAATATTCTGCTACTTGAAATCCAGCATAACCAAGAAACCTACTTAGCAGCTATAGATTTAGCTGAACACATACAATGAACAAAGATGAAACCAAATTCCTGTTTTCCTTGACTTTATATATTCCGCGAGTATTCTCAAATTGAGAAAATATGTATCTGTAAGGAGAATTTTAATTGTTAAAAAAAGGAATCATGAATTTACATCCAAGAAAAAATAAAGCTATTGTTATGGGGCTCATTATATGCATGTTCACACTTTGTATAAGCTGTGGACAAAAAACCTTAAAAGATCCGGTGAACATTTTTAGTAGCACGGATGACGATGTTGCATCAAATGATATAGAAACAGAACTTTCACAAGAAGAATGTGATGGTTTATTGGAAGAAAACACTTTCTCTGTATCAGACATCATTGATGCCTTTTCTAAACAAGATAAGCCTTATCAACACATCTATTCAGAACAAGAGATATTTGATTTTCATGGAT
>Ga0334898_1002164_pt1 | contig 18825 bp, 17 predicted proteins | sample GraSluR3_MG_10_FD_207228 | JGI IMG/M metagenome (GOLD analysis project Ga0334898, IMG submission 207228) | Sludge microbial communities from methane-producing bioreactor in Wageningen University, Netherlands - Granular Sludge_3_08-R3 | ecosystem: Engineered > Bioreactor > Anaerobic >... | reverse complement strand
GCGGCTGGGCAGGCTGGGGCAGATATTCAAAATTGCAATGGGCGGGGCCATTTTGCTACTATCCTTCTACATGTTCTACCTGGGCTTTTAAAAAGGCATAAACCTGTGGTAACCCCTTGACATTGACGTTACGTAAAGGTGTATAGGTAAAGGAGACACTGGCCCGGGCTTTTAAAGAAGGCGACCCGGCGGGTAAAACGGCCCAAAGGGCGGCGGAGCTTCATCGGCAGTGGCTTACCATGTGCTGGGATAGCTACGACAGCGATGCCCATGCCGGGCTGGCACAGATGTACGTGGATGACGGTAGGTTTACCCTCCTCCTACCGGGGGAAACAGCGAAAGGACGTCTCCCTCAGCCAGCTGTGCGTCAAGGCTGCTGTCTCTGCCGTTGACAAGAAGAAGAGCCACATCCTCCTGCCTGATTTGGAGCAGGTCCAGTACCGTTCCCACCGATGAGTTTTGCTCCACTTCAATGTCCAGTGCCTTTCCCCTTTCATTTCTTAATGTAGCGAACAACCGAATTTCTATTTTCATAATTGGCCTCCCTAAGGACAAATTATATATTTTCTGGCCCAAAGACAATCGGCACAGGAAGGACTTTGGGTATAGCAATCATAATATGTATCCTTAACCAAGTCACACCCTTCCACATAATCACAGTCAATACATGAAGGGTATCGGTTATTTCTGACGACAGACCGGAAATGACTGTAACGGCTGCTTTCCCAAATGCTTATGAGGTGATTTTCGTGCAAGCTGCCGAAGGAATTCTTAATAACGGTTTTCTCCCGGTCAAATACATATTCCTTATATGTATGTGAGAGCCTGTAACAGGGGACCATCTCGCCCCATGCATCGATAAAGGCCGCTCCGTCTTCAACAAAGCTGCATCTTCGCTCCGTCTTTAACTCAAAGTTTGGAAGCACCAGCTTAATACCCTTTTTAAAGGAATACTTTAACGCCTTGTCAAACAAAAGCTTGCCATGTCTGTTTTCATACCGGGTGTATAATATCTTCTCCGCATTTTCCTTGGTTTGCGGCAGTAAATTCGAAAGCACAAGCAAATGGGCTTTCACGTCGGCGGCAAGGTCAATCATCCTGCTAATATCATCTGCATTATCCCTGGAAAGGACAAATTGGATTCCGACAAACGGAGAGCTTTTTGCGGCGTTTTCTTTCAATCTATTGATTCTATTCATGTTTTCAATAACGGCGTCCAGATTTGCGGTTCTGATCTTCGAAAAGTTTTCATGCAAACCATCAATGGAAACCATGACGAGGTTTACCCTTCGGACAATCAAATCCAGCAGTTCATCATTCATATCCATGGCATTGGTAGTCAGAGTCAGGTGGTAATGTCCAAGGGCTCCTATGGCCTCATATATAAGGGGAGCACAGGTGGGTTCACCAATCCCGCCCAGGACAATCGATTTTAAGCTGTTTATGCCGCCTATTTCTTTTTTTATCTTGTTAAACAACTCCAAGCTCATGTCCGTCGGCTCTTCATTCCAGGAGCGCCTGTAGCAAATGGAACAGTTTAGGTTGCACTTGTTGGTAAGTTCCAAATAGAGCTTTTTTAGTGTCATATTATCAACCTTCCCGGTTAATTTAACGTACAACCTGGCTTCATTTCAATCAGAGTATCATAAAGACTTCATTTCGAAGCCTTTATGATACTCTATGGTGTTCATTACCTGATTTCTGTAATTTACATATGGATCAGCCATCTATACCGAGCTGTTTAAGTCTCTCCTGGGTAGGTATTCCGCTGGCATCCCATCCCCTGACCTCATAGTATTGGGGTAGAAGCTGGTCTAATTTATGTACCCATCCCTTTGACGGGCCTTCGGGTATTGGCTCATCCAACAGTCTTCTTGGCAAAGTATCCTGAGCCGGGTCGATACCGGCTGCTAAATTATACAGCTTTTCAAGGTTCCATATTCTTTCTCCGGCCTGTATAAACTCATCCCCGGTCAGGTCAGTCCCGCAAACGGCGTTATAGAGAGCAGCATAGTCGCCGGCACCCAATGCGAAGGAAGTAAACAGGCAGAGACCGGAAGAGTCTATGGCCGCGGTGAAGTCCTGGAATATTTTTGCCCATTCGGGTTTGCCTTCCAGTGTTAGCCTGTCAAGTTTTTCAGGGAGCCCCAGGATTTCAGGAGAAATCATATAACCCCTTACATGGCATCCGCCCCTGTTGGAAGTGGCATATTGTACTCCATGGCCCTGTATGCCCCTGGGGTCGTAAGCCGGCAGTTCCTGCTTCTTGACCGTCATGGACAGCTCAGGTACACCATACGTTTCGCAAAGCCTGTATGAGCCCTGGGCCAGTTTGGCACCCAGTCCTTCACCGGAGGCCATTCTTTTTGTCCATTCAACGACTGCATCGCCATTTCCCCAGGTAAGTTCCGGCCCTCCTTCCAGCTCAGCTTGTTTAATATAGCCCTTCTCATACAATTCCATGGCTGCCGCTATTGTTGCACCGGCAGAGATGGTATCCACACCGATCTCGTTGCACCAGTAGTTTGCCTTAATAATATCAGGCAGGCTGGATACCCCGCAGTCGGAACCGAAAGCCCAGATGGTTTCGTATTCCGGGCCGCAGCCTTCAATATCTTCCACCTTGCAGTACCTTCCGCAGGCTATTGGGCACCTGAAACAGGGGTCCTTCTTTATCAGATATTTCTCGGCAAGGGTTTCTCCGCTTATCTCTTCGGCCTTATCAAAGGCTGCCAATTGAAAATTATTGGTAGGGAATACACCGTTTTCGTTTATAATGTTTACCAGTACGGCGGTGCCATAGGTCGGAAGGCCCTGGCCGGTAACCCCGTTTTCTTTTATCTTTTCCATGCATACCGAGAAAACTTCCTTATGCTTCTCAGGATCGGCTATCTTAACCTTTTGGGTTCCCCTTACTACAATCGCTTTAAGGTTTTTGGAACCCATAACAGCACCTACGCCCGAACGGCCTGCGGCCCTGCCCACGTCATTTACAACGGCTGCTATCCTTGAAAGCTTTTCACCGGCCGGGCCAATAGCTGCAACCCTGACCTTTTCCCCGTGTTCCTTTTCCAGCGCATGGGTGGTGTCCGAAACGACCTTGCCCCAGAGATGGGAAGCGTTTTTCAGTTCCACCTTGTCGTCGGAAATGTTCAGATAGACAGGCGATGAGGCTTTTCCCTCAAAGACTATAGCGTCATACCCTGCCATCTTGAGTTCGGCACCCCAGTAACCCCCGGAGTTGGAAGATGCAATGGTGCCGGTAAGTGGAGATTTAGTAACCACCATGTATCTGCCACCGGTGGGGGTATTGGTACCGGTAAGGGGGCCGGTGACAAAGATTAGTTTGTTGTCCGGGCTCAAAGCGTCAACAGTTGGATCAACCTCATCCATCAGTATTTTTGACCCCAATCCTCTGCCGCCGATATATTTATGAGCTTCACTTTCGTTCAGTGGATCGGCCTTAATTGTCATATTACTTAAATTTACCCTTAGAATCTTACCATTAAAACCGTTCATGGCAAACCTCCTAATAGTTTTATTAAAAAGAGTATCAAGCAAGGTTCATGCCAATACAAAACTCCCCCGAAACCGAGGGGTTTCGAGGGAGTTTGGAAGCATTGTACGGCAGCCTGTTCCATATAGAAACACAGAAGCTGCCGGCACCCTGTTATATTTCGGAACACTGTTCTGAAATGGGGCTGTTTATCCGGTGGTTTTTGATTTTCCTATAGAGGGTATTTCGGCCTATTCCCAGCATTTTTGCACTTTTGCTTATATTTCCGTCGCAAAGCTTTAGTACCTTAATTATGTGCTGCTTTTCGGCAGACGAGAGGCTGAATGCTCCTTCTTCATCCAGGACTGCAGCTTCCTGGGCCATTATACTGAATGGTACCCCAGCATTTTCTGGTAAGACGTTATTTCCATTGCCAATAGCATCCGGAATGCTCTCGGTGTTTATCATCCAATCCACTAGGTTTTCCAGTTCCCTTACATTTCCCGGCCATTCGTATTCCAGCAGGGATTCCATGAAACCATCAGGAACTTTAACGCTTCTCCGGTTCATTTTTTTCGATTTGGTTGTCATAAAAAATTCAAAAAGGAGGGGAATATCCTCTTTTCTTTCACGCAAAGGCGGAAGCCGTATCGGCAAAACATTTAGCCTGTAAAACAGATCCTTGCGAAAATTCCCCTTTTTTACTTCGGCATAAAGGTTTTTATTGGTGGCAGCAATAATTCTGACATTGACTATTGTATTCTTAATGCTTCCGACCCGGCTTACAATACCCTCTTCAATAACCCTGAGCAGCCTGATCTGCAAATCCAACGGCATTTCTCCTATTTCATCAAGAAAGACCGTTCCTCCGTCTGCAATTTCAAATTTCCCCGGGTGTCCGCCGGTTTTTGCCCCGGTAAAAGCACCCTGCTCATATCCGAATAATTCCGCCTCAATTAGGTTTCGTGGTATGGCGCCGCAGTTTATTGCGACAAAGGGTTCATCCCGCCTGTTGCTGCAGTTGTGTATTGCCTGTGCAAAAAGCTCCTTGCCGGTACCGCTTTCACCCATTATCAGGATATTCGAACCGCTGTCTGCCACCTTCCTGGCAAACTCTATTATCTGAAGGAACTTTTTGTCTTTGCCAATTATTTTATCAAAGGTATATATAGCCTGGCGTCCCATAATCCTGTTGGCAAGCTTTCTTATTTTTTTCACTTCCTTGAACACTAAAACGATATTCTTTAAGTTTAGCTCACCGTCAAGAATAGGATAGGTAGATAAGTTGAACTGGAGTTTATTCTTCCTGGCATTTACAAAGACATCCTCATCCATAACACTTTGCCCGGAAAGGCTGGCTGCTTTTACCCTGTCCCATCCCTCAAACAGGTTCCATATTTTTATTTTCTTCATCTCATCGGTATTGTAGCCGAACATATCGGCGACATATCGGTTAACTGTTAAAATGTTTCCATCCAGGTCAGATGTAAGTATCCCAGCGATTATGGAATCTATGACAGCTTCGGTATACATCTTTGCCATTGACAGTTCCTGGGCATATTTCTTTATTTCAAGCATTTTTTCTATTGCATTTGCCGCGGCTACCACCATACCAAGGGTGTGGGAATGTACGGACTCGCTGTAGCCTGTTAAATCAAGGGTTCCGATAATATTGTCCTTCGTGTCTCTGATTGGTGAAGCCGAGCAGGTCCAGCGGTGGTAGACCTTAACATAATGCTCTTTTCCCGATACTTGTACCGGTTTGCCCTCCACCAGTGCAGTTCCCATTGCATTTGTTCCTATGCTTTTTTCATCCATGTACGCACCGGGTATCATTTTGAAGGAAAAGGCCTTTGAGAGTATTTCTTCATCTCCGATCAGGCTCAGTATGCAGCCTTCTTCATCGGTAAGAATCGAAAAGAAGTTAGATCCCTTCACGAAATTATACAATTGATTCATGAAAGGTTCTGCCGTGACTATCAATTCCCTTTTTGCTTCCAACTTTTCAAACAGCTGGTTCCCATATATAATTTTTCCGCTGTAAACCCTTTCTATATCAACACTATAACTTTGGCACCTTTTATGGGATTTTTTAATGTGGTCTTTTTTGTCCAAGCTATGCGGGTTATTCATCGGAATCTCCCCCTTGGATTCATACAACCTTAAATAGCAATATTTTCCGTATTTATTAATTAATTATAACATATCGCATAAGGCAGGTATATCCGTCATTTGGATATATTTTATAAATTTGTATAAAAAACCGAAGGCGGCCGTCCTTTTACGACGGCCGCCTTGGTCTTGAGGGGTCCAGAATGCATGCTATTTTTCCAGTATTTCAGCAGTTTTGTCAAGCCAATCGCCTTCAAAGTCTTCAATCAGTCCTTTGTCGCAGGCGGATGCAATCTTCGGGTCAATGGGAAGCTTTCCAAGCACCTGTATCCCGTGCCTGTTCGCAACTTCCGCTATATGACTTTCGCCGAACACTTTAATCTCCCTGCCGCAGTCGGGGCACTTGAGATAGGACATGTTTTCTACAATGCCTATTACCGGTACGTTCATTTTTTCTGCCATGTTTACGGCTTTGGATACTATCATCGACACCAATTCCTGCGGCGAGGTAACTATAATGATACCGTCAATCGGCAGGGACTGGAACACCGTCAGTGCAACGTCGCCGGTACCCGGAGGCATATCGATAAACATATAGTCAACATCGCCCCATATCACATCGGTCCAAAACTGTTTAACCGTATTGGAAATCAAAGGGCCTCTCCAGACCACCGGGTCGGTGGCATTTTTAAGCAGCAGGTTTATAGACATAATATCTATTCCGGTTCTGCTTTCGGTGGGCAGCAGTCCGTTTTCGTCTGCCACTGCCATGCCCTTAATGCCGAAGGCCTTTGGTATGGAGGGCCCCGTTATATCCGCGTCAAAGACTGCTGTCCTGTGTCCCCTGCGATTCATCAGTACTGCCAGCAAAGACGCTACAAGGGATTTTCCGACACCGCCCTTGCCGCTTATTACGCCGATTACTTTTTTTATATTGCTTAGTTCATGGGGTTTTGCTGAAAAATCAGTTTGTTTTTCTTTTCTTTCACTGCATTCTTCGCCGCAGGCGCTGCAGTTTTGATCACAATTTTCGCTCATTTCGTAACTCTCCTTTTGATTTGTTATTCAAGTTCTTTTCCGTGCCTGTGCCTGTAGCACCGCCTGCACCCGTGAGGGCGTTCATACCGGTCGCACAGTTCATAGTCACCGCCTTCTATTTTTAGTATTCTGCCGTCCACCAGCAATTCGGCAAGTTTTCTACGGGCATCATTATAAATCCTCTGAACGGTTGTACGTGCCACATTCATTTTTTCAGCGCATTCCTCCTGCACCATCCCTTCCATGTCAATTAAACGAATGGTTTCATATTCGTCAACCGTCATTATTATGGGATCGCTTTCAGAAGCCTGTATGTCGAGGGGTCCGAAAAGGTCAGTCTGAGGCAGGCTGCATACCTTTCTCCATTTTCTTGGTCTGGGCAATTCATATACACCTCCCGAATCGGCGTTATCCGAAAGGCCGTCCCCAGCGGACCGGTTCTGTCTCTTGTCGGCATTTTGACAGCCTCCTTTAATTGTTGCCAACTGTTGATTATAATTATATTATACCCCATTATGAACATATGACAATAATAATTTTTATAAGTTTTTATTGACGAGTACATATTACCGTGATATTATAATAATATATATTACGAATAACGAAATATTCGATGGAGGAATAATTGATGAAGGCTAACAGCGTATTATACGATTTTTTGGTTGACAACCTAAAAACCTTCTTTTTTCCGGAGGACTGGCTGGAGTTGGACCTGAATTTCTCCAAGACTGAGCTTATGGCCCTGATGGTGGTGGACAGGTACGGGGAAGTCAGTATGAGCCAAATATGTGATGCCTTGAATATACCAATGAGTACCTCCACAGGTATTGTGGACCGTATGGTGAAGAAGGGTTTTCTGCACAGAGAGCGAAGCGATATCGACAGGCGGGTAGTGGTGGTGGCCATGACAGAAAGGGGAAGAGAGGTATTTCGGTATTTTAGGGATATGCTAACCGGTTACCTGGAGCAGATTGAATCAGCCCTTACCGAGGAGGAGAAACAGCTTTTGTACAGGATTTTCACAAAAATAATTGCTGTTATAAACAGCGAGAAAGAACCGGAGCATGGCGGGGAAGAGGCAGCACCGGTAAATAAAATTGATATAGAATAGAATTTGAATCGGTGCCCATAAAACTGGGCGTTTCTTTAAACATATATTACGACATGCGAATTATACTTAAAATGAAATATGTTTGACAGATTTCAAAAGGGAGGTTTTAATATGAGAATTATTCTTTATACAGGGAAAGGCGGAGTGGGTAAGACCAGTATTGCGGCCGCTGCGGCAATAAGGAGTGCGGACAGGGGGTTAAAGACGCTGGTGGTCAGCGCCGATGCAGCCCACAGCCTTGGGGACTGCCTGGACAGACAGCTGGCACCCGAACCGGAGGAAATTCAGCCCAACCTCTGGGCACAGGAGATAGACATTACCCATGAGGTGGAAAAGGGCTGGGGACTGGTCCAGGAGTATTTCACAAAGCTCTTTACCTCAAAGGCTGTAAAGGATATAACCACAGAGGAACTGACGGTATTTCCCGGAATGGAAGACCTGATGAGCCTTATTAGAATACTAAAATATTACAGGGAAAACACCTTTGATGTCATTATAATAGACTGTGCTCCTACCGGTGAAACCCTGGCGCTTTTGAGCTTTCCGGATATGTTCCGGTGGTGGATGGATAAATTGTTTCCCATAAAGCGCAAGGCTGCCAAAATTGCAAAGCCTATAGTTGAGCCCCTAGTGGGGGTACCGGTGCCCGGGGACGACGTGATGGCAGAGTTTGAGAAGGTTTATCGCCAGCTGGATGAGATGAGACAGATATTCACAGACGGCGAAACCACAAGCATACGGATTGTGGTGAACCCGGAAAAAATGGTGGTGAAGGAAGCACAGCGCAGTTTCACATACTTAAACCTTTATGACTATAAGGTGGATTCTATCATAGTAAACAGGGTTATTCCCGGAGAGGTAACAGACCCGCACTTTAAAATCTGGAAGGATATACAGGGCAGATACGGAGATATGATAAGGGAAAGTTTCAATCCGGTACCCATTTTCCGTGCACCGCTGTTTGAGAAAGAGGTTGTCGGAACGGAGATGTTAAAAAGGCTGGGGGATGCCATTTACGGGAAAGAGGACCCCACGTCGGTGTTTTACCGTCAGCGTACCCAGCAGTATCATAAGGAAGGAGACCATTACCTGCTGTCCATATACATGCCCTTTGTGGATAAAAAGGAATTGTCTTTAAGTCAAAAGGGCGAGGAGCTTATAATCCGGGCGGGGCTGACTAAACGCACCATGGTCCTGCCGCGCACTCTGCGCAGTCACAGCGTAAAAGGGGCAAAATTCGAGAAGGACCGGCTGAACATTGTATTAAGGGGTGAAAAGTATGGAGAGGAGTCTGATGGACAGAATAATCGCTCTTAAGCTTGAAGCGCTTAATTTAATTGTGCATTCGTTACCCGAGCCCTTAAGGGACCAGGCAGCCAGGAACGTAAGGGAGCTTATTGAGGCTATGCACAGCATGACGGGGGAATACCTCGCCCGGGAGGGGCGGGCGGAAGAAGAAAATGTTTTACGAAGGGTGGACATACAGTAATAAACATAGAAAACGCAATCTTTTTTCGTTGCCTGGTACCGGATGGTGAAATAACATAACCATGCGTTTTGTGATGAAAGCATGAAATTTTGGGGTAAAATGCTTACGGGTACTTTTTTATGTTAATATTTATATAACAAACCGCTTGAAAGTAAAAACCATGGTGAAGAAGGTGAAAACATGGCTAAGGAAAGGATTCTTGTGGTGGACGACGAGGCCGGTATACGGGAGATGATTAAAGAGTATTTTGCGCCGGAAGGATATATCATTGACCAGGCGGCGAACGGCATTGAAGCCCTTGAGTTATTTGCAAAAAGCAGATATTCCCTGGTTATTCTTGATATTATGATGCCAAAGATGGACGGATGGACGGTGTGCAGGGAGATACGCAAGTCCTCCCAGACACCGGTAATTATGCTTTCCGCAAGGGGCGAGGAATACGACAAGCTTTTCGGCTTTGAACTGGGTGTTGACGATTATATGGTTAAGCCCTTCAGTCCGAGGGAACTCTTGGCAAGAAGCAGGGCGGTAATCCGGCGCAGCCAAAGCCCCGGTCAAAAAAGTATCAAAAACACCGTCGAATTTGACGGGCTTAAAATAGATTTTGATTCGAGGAATGTAACTATAAACGGTAAACCGGTAACGCTTACCCCCAAGGAATACGAACTTTTAAGCTTTTTTGCCGAAAATTCCAGCAGGGTTTTTTCCCGTCAGCAGCTTTTGAGCGAAGTGTGGGGCTATGATTTTTTCGGTGATGTGAGAACGGTGGACACCCATATAAAAATGCTGAGGGAAAGCCTTGGGGAATATAGAAAGTTTATAGTTACCGTATGGGGGACAGGCTACAAATTCGAAGCGGGAGATGCAAAATGAAGAGCATTGCAATAAAGCTGTGGGCCGGCATGATGCTGCTTGTGGTGGTGGTTCTTATACTTCTCTGGTCCTTCCAGATCGTGTTTCTGGAGGATTTCTATACACAGCAGAGAGTGGGAGAGGTAAGGAACAAGGGAATTGCATTTGCCCGGGATATCGCTGAACTGGATGATGAAGAGCTCCGGGACGCTCTGGAGAGCTTTGTATATGACTACAACTGCAGCGTAGAACTTCTGGACCCGGGGGGAAACACCGTATACAACAGCGGGCAGGGCATGCGCATGCCAATGATGGGCCATAATTACCAAAGGGGAAGCTTCTTCAGAGAGCTTATGTCCGGTAAGGTAGTTACCGAGCCAATGACCCACCCGAGGTTTGACAGCAGTTATATGATTATAGGTATACCAATTATGCGGGACGGTGAAGTATTCGGTGCGCTGCTTATAAACATGCCCCTTGCACCGGTACAGGATACAGCAGCAATACTAAAAAAACAGCTTGTATATATTTCCGCGGTTTTGTTTGGTGCTGCCCTTTTTCTGTCCTTTATTATGTCCAGGTCCTTTATAAAACCTATTCTGGATATTACAAGGGCCACCGGCATGATGGCCTCGGGGGACTTTAAGGTGAGGCTGAAACCAAAATCCGACGATGAGATTGGCAGGTTGTCGGGGGCGATAAATCACCTGGGAGAAGAGCTCTCAAAAACAGAACAGATAAGGCGCGATTTTATCGCCAATGTATCCCATGAACTTAGAACACCGTTGAGCCTGATAAGGGGTTATGCCGAGACAGTCAGGGATGTATCCGGTGATAATAGGGACAAGCGGGAAGAACAGCTTGGAATAATAATTGAAGAATCCGAAAGGCTCGGTCTTATAGTCGATGATATACTCGATTTGTCACGGATGCAGTCGGGCAGTATTTCCCTTGATACGGCCCCCTTCGACCTTTCCAAAACTATTGACGGTGTGGTAAAGAGGTACGATATACTAAGCGCACAAACCGGCATCCAAATAGCCTGTGATAATAACGAAGGAGTTTTAGTACAGGCGGACGAAGCAAGGATTGAACAGGTACTGTACAATCTCATAAATAACGCCTTCAACTACAGCAAGTCGGGAGGCATTGTAACGGTAAGGGTAAAACCGAAGGAAAATGCGGTAAGGGTTGAGGTTTCGGATACCGGCAGTGGTATAGCCGACAAGGATTTGGATAATATATGGGAAAGATATTACAAGGGCGACAAGTCGGAGGGCAGAAAGGCTGTGGGTACAGGACTTGGGCTGGCAATAGTGAAAAACATACTTGAAGCACACAAAGCGAAATTTGGCGTAAACAGTATCATCGGTAAGGGTACAACCTTTTGGTTTCAACTGGATACCCGGTGATATTTAAAGGTTTTTTCATTATTCCATCACAGTTCTATCACATTTATCCTTTATAATAAAACCACAAACCGGTTAAAGGAGGGTGGTTGGAATGAAAAACTTAGCAAGGGTTATGGCACTGGCAGTGGCTGCGGTGGTACTTACAACGGCCGGAGTGGCACTGGCTTCGGAGTTTAAAAGCCCGGTGGAAATATTATCAGGAATATCCGGAGAGCCGGCGGAAGACCTTCGTGACCAAAGGCTGGAAGGTAAGCCCTACGGCAAGATAGCCGAGGATTATGACAAACTTGACGAGTTCAGGCAGCAGATGCTGGCTCAAAAGAAGGCTATCCTGGATCAGAGGGTTGAGGAAGGATACCTCACCCGGGAAGAGGCCGACGAGATAGAGCAGCGGCTTGGAACATTCTGCGGTGATGAGACAAGGGGTCTTTGCGGCCAGGGTTACGGCGCCGGTTTTGGTATGAGATATGGCGGCGATCGGGACGGCGAAGGTAAAAGAGAAGATATGGCCCAGAACGGTTTTGGAAAGAGTAACGATATGAGTCGGGATGGACAGGGAAGAAAACCGAATATGCTGCAAAACGGTCAGGGCAGGGGTCCCGGAAGAGGTCCCGGTATGGGTTTTGGCAGGTAGAAACGAATAAGGGACATACCGAAGCAGAGAATTTCCTCAAAGGGCGGTGTGTCCCCTGACCTAATAAAAAGCGGCGCGAGCCGCTTTTTTAATACCCTTTAGTGTGATAAAATAATAAACTGTGGTTAAGGCTAACTGTATAGGAAGTCAAATGCAGCTATTACAAAGACAGTGCAATTTTTAAGGAGTGGATTTAATGGGCGAGAAAAAACTAGAAGGTATACTGTCAAGGATAGACGGTAAGGGGTACAAGGCTTACAAGGACCTTGCCGGTACATATAGAATAAGGAATTTTACGCTGTTTATTGACTATGTGCAGGGAGACCCCTTCGCGTCACCGTCAAGGATAAGAATAAGGGTTGACCAGAAAACTGCGGGTTTTCCAAATGAGCTGTTTGACGGCCGGTCCAGAAGGATAGGGTTCGAGGATTTTATTACCCGTGCAGCTGCAAGTGCCATTAGGGAAAGCGCAAAGGGAAACAGGGGCACCGGTAAAAGCGGCCTTATGGCCATCCAGAGCTGCGGCCAGGAAATGCTGGAGCGCACCTCGGTGGTAATAAACAAAGACTTTATAGAAGCCCGGCTTACAATAGGACTGCCCGCCGCCGGAAGAAGAGTCCTTGCAAGACAGGCACGGGAAATGCTTCTTGCCGAACTGCCCCGCGTGGTTGACCGCTCGCTTTTATACAGTGCTGTTGACAGGGAAAAACTGAAAAGACATGTGGAAATGATGGAAGACCAGGATTTCCTCAGGGGAAAACTGGATGATATGGACATTGTGTGCTTTATAGCCAACGGGTCGGTTTTGCCCAGGGAAAGCGGAATAAGCCAAAGGCCGATGAGGGACGGTGCGATCCCATTTGTTTCACCATCCTCCATGAAAGTGGAGATTGAACTTCCAAACCGGGGTACGGTCAGGGGCATGGGCATCAAGGGAGGGGTAACGCTCATAGTGGGAGGAGGATACCACGGCAAATCCACGCTTTTAAGGGCGGTGGAAAGGGGAGTATATAACCATATTCCCGGGGATGGAAGGGAATTGGTCGTAACCTGTGCCGATGCGGTGAAGATAAGGGCGGAGGACGGCAGGAACGTGGAAAAGGTTAACATATCCCCCTTTATAAACAACCTTCCCAACGGCGATGACACAGTGGAATTCTCCACCCAGAACGCCAGCGGAAGCACCTCCCAGGCGGCCAACATTATAGAAGCGCTGGAGCTTGGTGCGGGAGCACTGCTTCTGGATGAGGACACCAGTGCCACAAACTTCATGATACGCGACGGCAGGATGCAGGAGTTGGTGGCAAAGGACAAGGAACCCATAACACCCTTCATAGACAGGATAAGGCAGCTTTACAGTGAAAGAGGAGTATCGACAGTGCTGGTGGTGGGGGGCTCCGGGGATTATTTCGAGGTGGCCGACAGCGTTGTCATGATGGATAACTATCGCCCGTTGGATGTTACCGACAGGGCAAGGGAGATTGCGGCAGCAAATAGGGCTGCCAGGCACAAGGAAAACGCAGGGTCCTTCGGTGGTATGACCGAAAGAAAGCCAATGCCCGCCGGCAGGATGGACGACCGGCGGTTCAAGGTGAAGGTAAAGGGGATGGATACCATACTCTACGGCAGGGAAGCCATTGACCTTGCCTTTGTGGAGCAGTTGGTGGACTTTGGCCAGACAAATGCAATTGCAGAGACACTCAAATATATGCAAAGGTACGTTGACGGTAAAAGGTCCTTGAAGAGTGTACTGGATAAAGCGCTGGAAGACATACAAAGAGAAGGAATTGATATCATATCACCCTTCGGGGGGCACCCAGGGGAACTGGCACTGCCGAGAATATTTGAAATGGGTGCTGCCATAAATAGGCTGCGAAGCGCCCGGTTCTCCCAATAGGAGGAAGTGACTGTATTCTGCAGTACTGCCGGCATATAACAAACTAAAAATTGGTATTCACTTACCCAGGATATTATGTTATTATCTTAATAAGAGTTTTCTTATGACTTAAACGGGTTCAACCGTTTTGGTGGTGTTGTTACATAGTCACCTGCAGTGGATTTTGCGAACAATTGGATTAAAGACTGGTTTTCATCATCGGTATTGAAAGCTCTTAAACCATTAATAAGGAGGATAAGAATGGATAGAAAAACTGGAAAGATGTCCCGGAAACTGCTTGCAATTTTAACTATCTGTACTTTAATCACAATGGCGCTTCCCGGATATGCACTGGGGGAAGAACTGGATGGCTGGAGCATAGAAAAAACGGTAGATATCGATGAGATTACTCTGGACAGGGGAGAGAGTGCAACCGTCGAGTTTACCGTAGTAACGGTCAATGATGGTGGGGCAGCAGCACTGGTTGTTGACCCGGATGTTATACTGGACGAAGTCGAGTATTGGTGGGGAGACCAGGTTGACGGCGTTTTGAGCGTGGAAGGGTTTGAATTCACGCAGGAACCTGCATGGGACGGCCCCATGGGCCCGCCTACCACAGATGACGGTCATTATGCTTATAGTGTTACAATCACCAATGTGGAAGCCGAATATGGAAGCACCTTTGTCTATAGCAACAATGCTGGTCTGTCGGCAGGCCCTGATGTTGAGCCTCTCATTGCCACCGCTGTGGTGACCATTATCACACCCGAAGCCCCTGAGGATGAAGAGGCCGTTGAGGAAGAAGTAGAAGAGGAAGTAGAAGAAGAAGTGGTTGAAGAAGAGGCTGAAGAAGAGGTAGACGCTCCCAGCGAGTGGGCGGTACCAGAAATAGAACTGGCAGTAGAAAATGGTCTTGTTACCGAAAAGGTACTTAGCAATTACCAGGACGATATCACAAGGGAAGACTTCTGTGAGCTGGTGGTTAAGCTTTATGAAGCCCTGTCGGGTGAAGAAGCACAGCTGCCCGAAGAAAATGTATTTACCGATACCGAAAATGAAGAAATACTGAAGGCCAATGCCCTTGGTATTGTACTCGGGGTAAGTGAAACTGAATTCGCTCCGGATGCAAATATAACACGGCAGGAAATAGCAGTTATGTTTTACAGGACACTGGGAATATTATATCCTTCACTGCTTGAAGAAACCAACGAAGTGGCCTTTGCTGATGCAGACGAAATAGCCGAATGGGCACTGGAAGCAATCGGGTTTATGAGCAGCAAGGACATAATAAAAGGGATGGACGAGAATATGGTGGCTCCCCTGGGGAACACAACAAGGGAGCAGGCAATAGCCCTGGTAAATCGAACATATGAACTGTTCAAGGACGCCGAAATTGAAGAGCCCATTGTAGAAGAAGAGGAGCTTGAAGAAGAGGCAGAAGGTGAAGAAGAAGGCGAAGAAGAGCCCGGTGAAGAAGTAGAAGATGAAGAATAGTCTGAAAAAAATAACAGTTTGAAATAATTAAAAGCCCTCCCGGAACAAAGTCTCCGGGAGGGCTTTTTTTAGAAAAATTTCAATCATTTATCATACTTCTGTCACATCTAAAACTTATAATTAATACGAAAACATTCAAAGGAGCTGATAAATGATGAAGAAAAACAGGTTCACAGCCTTGCTGCTGGTAACTATTCTTATGTCCGGGATGTTTGTCCTTTCGGCCTGCTCGGCCGAAGACAGTGAAAGTGCTACCGACACTGAGCCGGTGGGTATAGACACGGGAGAGGACAGCAGTGAATGCACAGAAACACCTGCTTTACAGGATGGCCGTGGAGGCGAACTGGAGCCGGCAAGGTTTACGACCGGTGAATTTGCCGGTAAGTATAACCCTGCGGATATAAGAGGAGCCCATACCCTTAGCGACATATCAAAGTACTTTGAAATCCCACTGCCGATATTGGCGGAGGCCTTCAATATACCCGAAGAAGAGGCGGAAAACGTTCAAAATAAATACTATAAGTACATTTTTGAAGGGCTGCTTGGAAGCGGAAAGAACATAGGAAACGGTTCAATGATAGTCTTTGTTTCGATGTACAAGGGCTTGCCCTTTGAACTCCACGAACCCGAGTACCTGCTGGAGCCGGCGGCGGATATTCTGAAAAGCTTTGGCACGCTTACAGATAATGAACTGGATTATCTGTCCAGGTACGTTGTGAGCGTTGAGGAAGCAGGCGCAGTACCCCTGTCCGGGTTTGTTCCCCCGGAGGACGGGTATGACGAAGAGTATCCGGTATACGGGCGTACCACCTTTGGCGACCTTCTTGAAATGGGCATGACAGAAGGACAGATATCAGAGATTATCGGGGCCCCGATGCCGGATGCAGGTACAAGCGTAAAGGACTACTGTGTGGAAAACGGGCTTTCCTTCAGCGATGATGTCAGATTGGATATATACGAGATACTCTACAGCCTGTAAAAGCTGACTGATTATGCTGTCAACATTATCCGGCCGGAGGTGAGTTATGTATGTCAGGGGGAACAGATAAACATGATAGAATAAGAAGCGCCGTTCAATTCGCATTCTTCGGTTTTTTTCTGGCGATATCCGTTAACTCCGTTTTGTTCGATTTGGGCAAATCGAGTATTCCTCCCGTTTCGCTGCTGGGGATTTGTCCCGTTGGAGGGATTACGGCTCTGTATATATTGATTACCACGGGAACGGTTATAAGTTTTGCGACGGTTGCAGTGCTGGGATTATCCCTTATATTTGGACCGGTGTTTTGTGGTTGGGTATGTCCCCTGGGGACATTTCAGGATTTTGTATCAAAAATTACCACCGGGCTTCATACAAAAAAATACAATACTTTCATACCGGACAATCTTGATAAGCGTCTTCGGTTAATGAGGTATGCAGTGCTTGCACTTATTGTGCTTCTTTCTGCATTGCGAATTCTCCATAGGCTGAGGGAGTACTGCATTTATTACTCGGTTATTGGGCTTTGGACCGGCTTTGCCGCCGTGGGAGGACTGCTCATACCCGTGCTAATTGCGGCAGTTACATCGGTTTTTACAGAAAGGCCCTGGTGCAAATATTTGTGTCCCTACGGCGCTTTATTGGGACTTACCAATAGAATCAGCCTTTTCAGTATAAGGCGCAAACCCTCGGGCTGCACAGGCTGTAAGCTGTGTGACAACAAGTGTCCTATGAATATTGACGTATCTGAAAAAAGTATCGTAAGGGACTCCCAGTGTATATCCTGTATGAGATGCATTTCACAAAGCGCCTGCCCCGTTAAGGACACGGTTGCCATGAGCAGCGGGGGAACAAAAAATGGCATTGTTGTCCGGCGGAAGAGTTTGGTACTGGCAATAGCGATTGTTTTTACCCTTTCGGTCTCGGTTGTGTGTTTTCAAGATGTGAAGTCGTGGGCAACAAACAGTTTAGCAGGGGAAGAAGCTTCTTTGTCGGGAAATGAGGCTGCTGCATTACATACTATACAGCCTGGGGTCAAATACAATGACGGTGAATATGAAGGGTTGGCGGTTGGCTACAGGCCCGGGCTCAAGGTGCTTGTATCCGTTGAAAACGACATGATAATCGATATAGAAGTAGTATCCCACAGGGAAACCAGGGGATACTACGAGGAATCCTTTGATTTAATCCCCCGGCTGATAATCGAAAACCAGTCCACCCGGGTGGATTCAATATCGGGGGCCACAGAGACGGTTGACGGCATAAAAAAAGCGGTTGAGAACGCGTTGAAAAAAGCCCTGCAATAACCACGGCTGTGAGGACAGCCCCTGTTTAAGCCGTTTTATTATTCAGGGCTGTTTTCATAGGTGGAGTGCTGTGAATTGTATTGGTTTACCTGCTCGTATTTGTTTAAGGTTTCCGCTTCGTGCGAGCATTGAGCAACCTGGTCCCTGATTACAGCGATATGCTTTTCCTCGGCTTTGGCCAGATCCGCATAAAGCGCAGCCATTTCTTCATTCTGGCTGTCCTGGGCTTCCCGCATATACCTTACGTACTGCACCAGTGCCTGCTCTTTTTGCTGCAGTGCTTCCTGCAAATGGTTTAAAGTGTGCATAATGAACCTCCCTTCTTAAATATTGTTTACAGTTTGAATGCCAAATATTCCGCGGAAAGGGCACAGAGGCCCGGTTGCCGGGAAACCTGACCTGTGATATAATTACAGTGTAACAATAAACTATGCGAGGTGCGCGATGAGGAAAGTGTCTTTTAACTAGTTAAAAACAATATCTTAAAAGCGTAGCGAAAACAGCGGGACAGGTGCGCGCTTTTAAGGTGATGGTTAAAAAACACTTACAGGGGTATAAACATCGACGTACCGGCTTTTAAGCACATAATTGCGATGCTTTGCCACAGTATAACACCCGGGTGTTTGCTGTGGTTTTGTTTTTCGCCGGTATCTATAAGTCTGTAACAGCATAAGGGGGATGGTTGAATGAATCTTCGGTTTTTAAACTTAAGCAAAAGTTACAAGGGAAAAGCCGTGTTTGAAAATATAAGCGGACAGATCAATGAAGGTGACAGCATCGGGCTGATAGGCAGCAACGGTGTGGGCAAAACAACCCTTGCCAGGCTTCTGGCAGGGCTGGAGGCCTGTGACCAAGGCCGGGTTGAGTATTCTCCGGCCAATATTAAGGTGCTGTATATCGAACAGTATCCGGTATTCGATAAGGGGATTACGGTCTACCAGGAAGTCCGACGGGCAGTTTCAGACGGTGCCCAGGGCTCAGCGGATAACGGGGCGGTGGTTGAAAAAACCCTTAACAGGGTTGGACTA
>Ga0334898_1002161_pt1 | contig 18849 bp, 17 predicted proteins | sample GraSluR3_MG_10_FD_207228 | JGI IMG/M metagenome (GOLD analysis project Ga0334898, IMG submission 207228) | Sludge microbial communities from methane-producing bioreactor in Wageningen University, Netherlands - Granular Sludge_3_08-R3 | ecosystem: Engineered > Bioreactor > Anaerobic >... | reverse complement strand
CTCATTGCATTTTCCTCCTTTTCTGTAAACACATAAGCTATTATACATAAAAATACGTCTGCTATCAACTCTAACACTATTGTATTTCTTTTTGATAGTTTTATCCAATATTAATACAATCCAAAAAGGGAAGCAAGCATTTGCCCGCTTCCCTTTAACAATGAAGCCGTTTACTCAATCCCCAAAAATTTGTCCCCGGAAACGCCGCATATGGGGCATTTACCCGGTACCTTGACCGCCGTGTATCCACACACGGGACATACCCTGAATTTAACAGGCTCCTGGTCTTTGTCCAGTTTTTCAAGGGCTTCCTCATACAATTTTGCGTGTACCTTTTCAACCTCGTTGGCAAAATTGAAACTCCTCAGAGCTTTGCTGTCACCCTCCTGCTCGGCGGTTTTGATGAAGTCGGGGTACATGCTGTTGAATTCGTACTTTTCTCCCTCCAGTGCATCCTTTAGGTTCTGCCGTGTATCCCCCACCTTGCCCGCTATTTTCAGATGGCTGTGGGCATGTATCGTCTCGGCGGCAGCAACCGCCCTGAACAATGCGGCGGCGGCTTTGTAACCCTCTTTATCCGCCTGATCCGCATAGGCAAGGTACTTTCTGTTGGCCTGGGATTCCCCGGCAAAGGCCTCCATCAAATTCTTAAGACTATTTTCTCCCATATTATTACCTCCATTCTTGATATGCAAATCATATTCTATTCTTTCCCCCTTTTTCACAGACCAAACTCAAATATTTCCAATCAGTTGTCCCGGACCCGGGGGAGCAAAAAAAGGGCCGTGCCAAAACCGGCACGGCCCCCTGCAATAAGCTTAGGCTTCTCCGCAAAGCTTAAGCAGTCTTTCCCACCTTACATCCACTTCCCGCTGAAGGTCTTCCAAAAGATGCGCGTTTTGCTTTTCGAACAGGTGCTTGAACCTGCCCTGCGGCTTTAACCATTCTTCAACCGGAAGCTTCTTCTTGGGTTTGTAGGTAAGCTTCCATTCGCCATCCACTACTTCGTAAAGCGGCCATACACATGTGTCTGTCGCCAGTTTGGATATTTCAAGTAGTTTCGGCGTGTCGTATCTCCAACCCCTGGGGCACGGTGCCAGTACGTTCAGGAAAGCGGGACCCGGAGTGTATATGGCTTTCTCGGCCTTTTCGTACAGGTCCTTCATATTCTGCGTAATAGCACTCTGTGCTACATAGGGTATTTCATGGGCGGCCAAAACCCCTGCCAGGTCCTTTCGATACTGCATTTTGCCCGGCAGAACCTTCCCCGACGGGGAAGTGGTTGTGTTCGCATATTTCGGTGTTGCCGATGACCTCTGTATCCCTGTGTTCATATAGGCACCATTGTCATAGCATACGTATACCATGTCATGGCCCCTCTCCATGGCACCGGAAAGTGACTGTATACCTATATCATAGGTTCCACCGTCACCGCCGAAGGCGATGAATTTATAGGTCTCCTTGACCTTTCCTTTCTTATGAAGAGCCCTGTAGGCGGCCTCTACTCCGCTAACTGTTGCCCCTGCGTTTTCAAAGGCATTATGGACAAATGAATCTTTCCATGCGGTATAGGGATAAATTGTTGTTGCCACTTCAAGGCACCCGGTTGCACATCCTATAACAGCCTTGTCTTCAGGCTTCAATGCCCTTAATATTCCCCTGACAACGGTGGGCGCACCGCACCCTGCACACATTCTGTGCCCGCCGGTCAGTCTCTCGGGTTTTTTAACAACTTCCTTCAGTTTATATGCCAATTATCACACCTCCTATTCCCTTACTCCGACATAATTGTATGTCTCGGATACTTTACCGGTCTTGGTTATATCAATAAGGTTCCTGTATACCACTTCAATATCGTTGGTAGTAACGTCTCTTCCGCCTAGGCCATAAATATAGCTTATCGCTTCAGGCTTCTGGCTGACATTGTAAAGTGCACTTCTTACCTCTGAAAATACCGGTCCGCCGGTTGCAGAAAACCCGTCGCATTTGTCCATAACGGCAAGGGCTTTAAGCCCCGACAAAGCCTTCGCAATCTCATCTACCGGGAATGGCCTGAACACTCTGATTTTCACAAGTCCCGCCTTTACGCCCTCATCCCTCAGTTTGTCCACAACTTCTTTGGCAGTACCCGCCGAAGAATTGATTATTACTATGCCTACTTCGGCGTCTTCCATTCTATACTCTTCAAACAGGCCGTATTTCTTGCCTGTAAGCTTCTCATATTCCTCTGCAACCTTCAGGATTACTGCTTTTGCATTTTTCATGGCCTCCGCCTGAAGTCTTTTATGCTCGAAATAGTGGGGCGGCAGATCCAAAGGACCCATGGCTATGGGATACTTTGCATTGAGCAGGTATTCATCCGGCTTGTATGTCCCGATAAACTTTCTTACCTTTTCGGTTTCCTGCAGCTCTATGTTTTCAACCGAGTGACTTACAATAAATCCGTCCAGGCATACCATTACAGGCAGCAGAACGTCCTTGTGCTCGGCTATTCTGACAGCTTGTATAATATTGTCATAGGCTTCCTGATTATCTTCCGAATACAGCTGTATCCAGCCGGAATCCCTTGCTCCCATTGAATCGCTGTGGTCGTTGTGTATATTGATGGGGGCAGACAGCGCCCTGTTTATTACCGGCATTACTATCGGCAGTCTGTTTGACGCCGCTATATAGAGTATCTCCCACATTAATGCCAGACCGTTTGCTGAAGTTGCGGTCATAGCCCTTGCACCGGCGGAACTTGCTCCCACGCAGGCGCTCATTGCACTGTGCTCTGATTCAACCGCTACAAATTCGGTATCCACTTCCCCGTCCGCCACAAACTGGGAAAAATACTGTGGTACTTCAGTGGACGGTGTGATTGGGAAAGCAGCAACTACATCGGGATTAATCTGTTTCATCGCGGTTGCAACCGCTTCATTACCGCTTAGTCTTTCACGAATAGCCATTATTCTCCCTCCTTACTCATCTTTAATAAAATCGTAAACGTCAAAGGGGCAGGAATCCACACAGACCCCGCAGCCTTTACAGTGGTCATAATCAATACCTGTTACTTTTCCGTCCTTCATCTCAATGGATGAATCGGGACACATAAAGAAACAAACCATACACTGTTTACATTTTTCCGGATGAAAAACGGGTTTCATGGACCTCCAGGAGCCGGTCTCAAAATCTTCAGCATTACCCGCATCGTAGATTATTCCGCCCCTTGTTATCTCTTTCCACTTAACATCCGGCTCAATAACCCTTCTTCTTTCTTTCATATCCCCTTCACCTCCTGAAGAGCTCTCTTGATGGCCTTCATGTTCCCTTCAATCACTTCCGGTTTTGACGCGAATTTATGTTTGAAGGACTCTTCCATGCTGGATAAAAACTCGTCTTCCTTCATTATTTCGCTGACCTTAATTATTGCACCCAACATAGGAGTGTTCGGGAAGTACCGGCCAAGGGTGCCGATTGAAATGGTCCTTGCGTCCACCGAATAAACCCTTCCTTCGTAACCCTTAAGCTGTTTCTTGATTTCGGCCGGATCCTTTTCGGTATTGACCAAAATGGCTCCTTCCTTTTTGAGGCCGGCAGCGACGTCTACGTCCTTTATCAGAGACTCGTCTACAACCACTACATAGTCCGGCTCATAAATATTGCTGTGAATCCTTATCTTGCTGTCTGCTATTCTGTTGTATGCCGTAATAGGTGCACCCATTCTTTCAGGACCGTACTCAGGAAATCCCTGTATGTACTTACCTGTATTGAATGCAGCCTCTGCCAGCAGAAGGGACGCGGTTTTTGCTCCCTGGCCTCCACGGCCGTGCCAGCGAATTTCAACGGTTTTGCCCATTTTTTTGTTTCCTCCTTTCATTTGATACATCTGTTGTTATATAACAATAACACAAAAGTATAACTGTTATACTATAGTTATTCATCGCATGTATAACAGTTATGTAAACATAATAACTGCAACCACTCCGGCAGTATAACAGATGATATAATCTAGTATAACAGAACCCTCCGGCCCTGTCAACGGATTGTATACCGTTGTACAATGCCGCTTCACATAATCCCGGGCATGCATAAAGAAATTTTTTGCATCTGCTGGCCGGAACAGTCAGCGTATCCTGAATTCTTTGAACATCCCGGAAATGCTTATTCTTATATCGCTTAACTCTTCCCGGTTAAAGGGTGTCAGTTTGCCCGCCCCCGCCAGAACGGTATCGCGGTCCCTGAAATTCTGTATTATGTACCTCCGACTGCCTCTGATTAACCGGGCAATGTCAATTATATCTTCTTTGTTTAAAAGCTCCCTGCAAACGGTGGTTCTGAACTCATATTCTATGGAAGCATTCCTTACCAGTGCGATGCTTTCTTTTATGGGTTCGGTATCAACGGGTTTCCCTGCAGCGATATTATACTTCCCAAAGGGCGCCTTTATATCCATTGCTATGTAATCAATGGCATTTTTCTTTAACAGCCTTTCCAGCACCTTGGGCTTGGCACCGTTTGTGTCAAGCTTGACCAAAAACCCCCTTTTTTTGACCTTTTCCAGAAAGGTCTCCAGACCGGGTTTTAAAGTTGGCTCTCCGCCCGAAACACACACTCCGTCCAGCATGTTTTTCCTTTTTTCCAAATGCCCAAAAACCTCATCCTCGCCTATACTCTCCCCTATACCTTCAAGCAGCGGTGCATTATGACAGTATGGACACCTAAAATTACAGCCCCCCACAAAATACACGGCACATATCCTGTCCGGATAGTCAATAAAGGAGGACTTTACCTGTCCCATAAATTCCATTTTTCTCCCTCCCTGCAAAATCAAGGCTTTGTTTGCTGCAGCGGGCTTAAAAAAATGCAGGCTTGGCGGGACGCCAAGCCAAACCTTTCGCGCCGTGGTGGGCGCATAAAATGCGTTGGATTCTTCAGCTTACTGCAAACTCAACCCTGTCGTTGTATTCTTCCTTTTTACCGTTGTTCCAGGACTGTACCGGTCTGTGGAAGCCTACGACCCTTGTCCAGACTTCCGAATCCTGTCCGCATTCCGGGCAGGTAAAGTGTTCGCCTCTTAAATACCCGTGCTCGGGACATATCGAAAAGGTCGGCGTTATCGTAATATATGGTATCGGGCTGTTGTCAAAAATCCTCTTGATAAGCAGCTTGCAGGCCTTGGGGCTTTCTATTTCCTCCCCTATAAAACCGTGCAGTACGGTCCCGCCGGTATACTGGGTCTGCAGATCCTGCTGCAGCTCCACCGCTTCGAATATATCCGTTGTGTGGTTTACCGGCAGTTGGGTGGAATTGGTATAATATGGCTCGCCGTTACCCTGGGTAAATATTTTGGGATACATCTTTTTATCAAGTCTGGCAAACCTGTAGGTTGCCCCTTCTGCGGGAGATGCCTCCAGGTTCCATAGGCTGCCTGTTTCTTCCTGGTATATCTGTATCACCCTGTTCATAAATTCCATAATCTCCAGCGCAAACTCCCTGCCTTCCTCCGAAGCAATATCTTCCCCCAGAAAATTCACACAGGCTTCGTTCATGCCGTTTATACCTATGGTGGAGAAGTGGTTTTTGAAATACTCCCCGGTCTCTTCCTTAACTCCTTCAAGGTAGTAGCGTGAATAGGGATACAGCCCCACTTCCATATATCTTTCAAGAACCTTTCTCTTGGTCTCGCAAATTTCCTTTGCATACTCCATAAGCCTGCGGGTCTTCTTTTTGAATTCTTCCCTTGTTTTTGACAAATAACCGATCCTGCTCATATTAAGGGTAACAACATTTATCGAACCGGTAAGGGGATTGGCACCGAACAAGCCTCCGCCCCTTCGCCTGAGCTCCCTGTTGTCTATCCTCAAACGGCAGCACATGGACCTTACGTCCTCGGGAGACATTTCGGAATTTACGAAATTGGCAAAATAGGGGGTGCCGAACCTGCCAGTCATCTCCATAAGGGTTTCCACTATTTCTGAATCCCACGGGAAGTCCTTTGTTATATTTACGGTGGGTATCGGGAAGCTGAAGGTCCTTCCGGCCCCGTCCCCCTCCATCATCACTTCACAAAAAGCCCTGTTTATCATGTCCATTTCTTTCTGAAATTCACCGTAACACTTATCCATGTTTTTACCGCCAATAATAGCCGGCATGTTTTTAATCAATGTATGCGGCGTTATGTCAAGGGTTATATTTGTAAAGGGGGTTTGGAAACCTACACGGGTAGGTATGTTGAGATTAAATATAAACCTTTCTATCGATTTTTTGGTATCTTCATAGGTCAAACCGTCGTAGTAGATAAAAGGAGCAAGATATGTATCAAAGCTTGATACCGCCTGGGCACCCGCCGCTTCTCCCTGCAGCGTGTATAGCAGGTTTACCAGCTGTCCCAGCGCTGATTCAAGATGCTTTGGAGGGTTGGATTCCACCTTGCCCTTTGCACCTTTAAAACCACTTCTTAGGAATGCTTCCAGGTCCCACCCGCAGCAGTAAGGAGCCAAAATCCCCAGGTCGTGTATATGAATATCGCCGTTTATATGGGCATCCCTCAGCTCTTTTCTGTATATTTTGTTAAGCCAGTATTTTTTGGATATGCTCTCCACTATATGGTTGTTAAGCCCCTGCAGCGAAAACCCCATATTGGCATTTTCGTTCACTCTCCAGTCTTCCAGGGATACATACTTGTCTATCATGGTTTCAGCATCCATGAACAGGTTCTTTACATCCCTCAGCTCTTCTCTTTTTCTTCTGTATAGTATGTACGCCTTGGCTGTTTTTGCGTGGCCCTCTTCAATCAATACCTTTTCAACTATGTCCTGTATATCTTCCACTGTGGGTATCCCGGACCCGTGGGTTTCGGCAACGATGTCGGACACTATAAGTGCCAGGCGTTTTGCTTCCTCCCTGTCATCCCCTCCCACAGCCTGTACTGCGGCAAATATTGCGTTTTCAATCTTGGCAGTGTCAAACTGTACAATTTCTCCGTTCCTTTTTTGTACTTTATTTGTCAAAACCGTGACCCCCTTAGAGAGTATATCTTCTACTTCATTTATTTTATCCTATATCGGTGAATGAATAAATTCACATAAAGAACGATATTCCTGCTTTGTACGGCATTTTTCCCTAATTTTCTTCCTCAATTTACCTGAATCGCAAAATTCAAAGAAATACAACATATTGTATTTCGGGTGGTCTGATTATAATATATATTGTGTGTTGACCTATAATGGTGCAAAAAAAAAGAGCTGCGGTACGCATTATGGTTTTAAGGAATGTCCCCGGCCTGAAGTTATAGTATATAATTGAGCACAACTATAAGCAGCACACCCGGGATCCCCAAAAAACCGGCTATCAGTGCAGTAACGGGGTTTATTGCAACCCGCAGCCCGAAAAAACCTCCCACCAGGTTAAGAGCCCACAGCATAAGTCCGCCTATTATTCCATTGTACAAAAGCCGCAGTATAAACTTAACCGGCATAACCAAAAGCCAGCCTACTATATACAGAAGCAAAAGGCCAAAGGCATAGGCCAGTATTATATTCATATCAAGGCTTATTCCCATATTCCCACCTCTTTTTGCCGGCAAGTCCAATCATTATACATATATTATATACCCGCCGATATTATTCATGTTTTATCAATACGGTATTTTTATATCCCGCAGGCCGGTGGGACCTATGGGCAACGCCTTTAGCCGCAGTCTATCCTTACTCCCTTTTCTTTCGCCTTTTTTAACAAGTACATATACCTTTTTTTTGATGCCTCAATCCTGAAAATCGCATAGTCCACCAATTCGGGTTCAGAGACGTATTCAAAGAATTTTTCAGCCTGACACCATTCTTCCATAGCATTATGTATACAGCGTATCAGTTCCTGGTCATCTTTATTTTTTGTATCGTCATCGGTGCTGTGAAATATTTCGCTTACCCTGCCCGTTAGTTTCTCAAAGTATGCTGCAATGTCCTTTTCCATTATAACGCCCCCAAATTATACTATTTCTTAATATATATTATTAACAGTTTTTGTCCCCATATACCCGGTATTTGGTTATTATTCTTTCTGATTCCTTATTATGTCTCTCGAATAATGTATGTTATAATAACGTTATCAGTTTCAAAAACCACAATTGGAGGTAAACAAATGAAAAAATATATCGTATTTGCACTGCTTGCAGCGCTTATTATCCTGCCCGCCGGCTGTAAAAAGGAAGAACCTGCTGCCGACCCTGACCCGGAACAGCAGCAGCCCGGGGAACAGCAGACGGTGCTGGTTGAAGAAGAGATACTGCTTTTCTATCCCGACAAAGGCGGCAATTTTCTGCTGCCCGAGTTTCGAAAAATAATAATAAAAGAAAACGCCGGGTCAAATGAAATGGTTGAAATAGTGCTTTCGGAATTAATTAAGGGTACCGAAAACGAAATGCTGGATTCCATAACCCCGGCACACGCGAAAGTTCTGTCCTTCGGCCTGGACGGCTCCGCAATAACCATTGACTTCTCCGAAGACTTCATAGTTGACCGCTACAGCAACAGGGAGAAACTGCTTCAGGTATACTCGGTGGTCAATACCCTTTCCGAACTGGGCATAGAAGAAGTCAGTATATTCGTTGACGGGGAGCCTGTATCAGACCATTATACTTCCCTTGAAACCGAAATGCCTTATGTGCGGAACGATGAGCTTATCCCAAGCAAATAAAGCCGCTGCTGCCGGCGGGCTCGGATTTTCCGAAGCGACCTGTAAAAACAGCCCCAAAAATTTAAAAAATGGGGTTGTTTAATGCTACCGGCACATCCCACAGGCTTTATTTTATGTAAACAAGTATGGTAGAATATAAGGAACGGTTAATACGGCAGCTTCAGGAGGAATTTTGCTGTCTGTGTTGAAATTATTAATTTTATACGGTTCTTAATCCAAAAGTACAAAAAGGAGTGTAAACCAATGAATTATCCCGACAAACTCCCGAAACAGACCGACGAAGTTTTTGAGCCAACCGGGGATATGGACCTGGAAAAACTGAAACCCGTGCTTGAAAAATATTCGGCTGTCCGCGGAAGCCTTATCACAATACTTCAGAAAGCTCAGGATATATATGGATACCTGCCCCTTGAGGTTCTCAGGCACATAGCCGAAAAAACCGGAGTGAAGCCGGCATCGGTTTACGGGGTGGCAACCTTTTATACCCAATTTAGGTTAAACCCCGTGGGCAAACACGTCATTCTGCTGTGCCAGGGCACCGCATGCCATGTTAACGGTTCCGAAAGCATACTGCTTGCCCTAAGTGAAGAACTTGAAATCGACAAGGGCCAGACAACCGATGACGGAATGTTCACCCTTGAAAGCGTGGCCTGTCTCGGCTGCTGCAGCCTTGCCCCGGTAATGATGGTTGACGGGGAGACTTACGGAAAACTTACGCCCGACAAAGCAAGACAGGTTATCAAGGAAATATATAAAAAGGAACAGAATTAGGAGGTGCGCCAGTTGAAGATTAGGATTGGATTAGGCAGCTGTGGAATAGCCGCAGGCGGAAACAAGGTTTTGGCCCGGCTGAAGGAACAGCTTAAAGATAAAAACCTTGACATTGACGTAGAGAGCACCGGCTGCATAGGGGTATGCTTCCTTGAACCCCTGATGGACGTTGTTGAGGAGGACGCTGTTTATACCTACGGCGGAGTTACACCCGAGATGGTTGGGGAAATCGTGGAAAGCCACCTTGTAAACGGTAAACCGGTAGAAAAGTATATCGTATATACAAAAAAGAGTCCTCTGCCGTCTTTGGAAAAACAGGTCAGGATAGCCCTTAGAAACTGCGGTTTAATAAACCCCGAGAGCATAGACGACTACCTGGACAGAAAAGGATACCAGGGCATCAAGAAAGCCGTCACATCCATGACCCAAAGGGAAGTAATAGAAGAAATAAAAACTTCAGGGCTTCGGGGCAGGGGCGGAGCGGGCTTCCCCACCTGGTTCAAATGGAACGCCGCCCTCCAGGCAAAGGGCAGCCCCAAGTATATTGTGTGTAACGCCGACGAGGGTGACCCCGGTGCGTTCATGGACAGAAGCATATTGGAGGGAGACCCCCATTCGCTGATTGAAGGCATGATGATAGCCGGTTACGCCATAGGCGCCGAAGAAGGTGTTATTTATATAAGGGCGGAATACCCGCTGGCAATAAAGAGGCTGGAAAGGGCCATAGCCCAGGCGGAAGCCAGGGGCATCCTGGGCAAAAATATAATGGGTTCGAACTTCTGCTTCGGCTTAAGAATAAAACAGGGAGCCGGCGCTTTCGTGTGCGGTGAAGAAACGGCTTTGATAGCATCCCTGGAAGGCGAAAGGGGAATGCCCAGGCTCAAGCCTCCCTTCCCGGCACAATCGGGATACTGGGGAAAACCCACCAACATAAACAATGTGGAAACCTTCGCCAATGTACCGTGGATACTTTCAGAAGGCGGCGCCGCCTTCAGCAGTTTCGGAACCGAAAAAAGCAAGGGCACCAAGGTTTTTGCGCTGGCCGGTAAAATAAAGAACGGCGGGCTGGTGGAAGTACCGATGGGTATTGCCCTAAGAGAAGTAATATACGATATAGGCGGCGGAATAAAGAATGACAGGGAGTTTAAGGCGGTTCAAATGGGAGGCCCGTCGGGGGGCTGTATCCCGGCATCTCTCCTTGATACCAGTATAGACTATGAATCCATAGTAAAAACGGGCGCCATAATGGGCTCAGGAGGAATGGTGGTAATGGACGATTCCACCTGCATGGTGGACATGGCCCGGTTCTTCCTTGATTTTACCCAGAAGGAATCCTGCGGCAAGTGTACCCACTGCCGTCTTGGAACAAAGCGTATGCTTGAAATACTGGAACGAATAACAAGGGGCGAAGGAAGAGAAGGAGACATAGAACTGCTCGAGGACCTTGCAGTAAAGGTTAAGGAAGGCTCATTGTGCGGCCTCGGACAAACCGCGCCCAACCCTGTTCTTACAACCATCAGGTATTTCAGGGATGAATACGAGGCACATATAAAGGATAAAAAATGTCCGGCCAAAAACTGTAAAGCACTTATTACCTTTACCATAGACAGCGAAAAATGCAAAAGCTGCGGATTGTGCGCCAAAAAGTGCCCCGTATCGGTTATATCCGGAAGCAAAAAAGAACCCTACAGCATTGACCAGGAAGGCTGCATAAAGTGCGGCAACTGCCTGGAGGTATGCCCCTTCGATGCTGTCCTGGTTGAATAGGCGTAAAAAGGAGGTAGTGACATGTCAAAACTCAAGGTTAATATAGACGGAATAGAGGTATCGGGTTACAAGGGCCAGACCATACTGCAGGTTGCCATGGAAAACGGTATAGAAATTCCCAACCTCTGTTATGATAACAGGCTTAAAATATACGGTTCCTGCGGCCTGTGCGTGGTGGAAGTCGAAGGGGTACCGAAGCTCCTTAGGGCCTGTGCAACCGAAATATCCGATAATATGGTGGTAAGGACCCATTCGGACAGAATTGATCAGTCTAGAAAAACGGCACTGGAGCTCCTTATATCAAATCATACCGGCGACTGTAAGGCACCCTGTCAGCTGGCGTGTCCGGCGGAGACCGACTGCCAGGGCTATGCGGGGCTTATCGCCAACGGGGAGTATGAAGAAGCAGTTTCACTGATTAAGGAAAAACTGCCGCTGCCCGCCAGCATAGGCAGGGTATGCCCGCACCCGTGCGAAGAAGCGTGCAGAAGGAATCTTGTGGACAAACCGGTGGCTATTGCAGCCCTTAAGAGGTTTGTGGCAGACATTGTGCTTGAAAAAAAATCCGGTATAAAACCTTATATAAAACCCGCTACCGGCAAGAAAATAGCAGTGGTGGGCGGCGGGCCTTCCGGCCTTACCTGTGCTTATTTCCTGGCCCTGGAAGGCCATAAACCGGTGATTTATGAAGCAATGCCAAAAGCCGGCGGGATGCTGAGATACGGCATACCGCAGTACCGGCTGCCGAAGGATATTCTGGATTTGGAAATTGACATGATAAAACAGACCGGCGTGGAAATTAAAACCGGTGTCAGGATTGGCAGAGACCTTGCGCTGGATTACCTTAAGGAAAACCACGATGCGGTTTATATAGGAATAGGCGCATGGAACAGCACCGGCATCCGCTGCGACGGCGAAGACCTGGAAGGGGTGCTGGGGGGCATTGATTTTTTGGTAAGCATGGCACAGAACAAACCGGTTGAGATAGGAGACAAGGTAGCGGTTATAGGCGGCGGCAACACCGCCATGGACGCCGCCAGGACTGCCGTAAGGCTGGGTGCAAAACAGGTTGTGGTGGTGTACAGGAGAACCGAGCAGGAGATGCCCGCAGAAGAAATAGAGATTGAAGAAGCAAGGGAAGAGGGCGTTGAATTCAACTTTCTGCTTGCACCCAACGAAATCATAGGCGAAAACGGCCGCGTATCGAAAATGCGCTGCCAGAAAATGAAGATGGGCGAGCCCGACGAATCGGGACGCAGAAGGCCCATTCCCATAGAAGGAGAAGAAGTAACCCTTGGGGTGGATACCGTAATAGCCGCCATAGGCCAGAGGGTTGACGCTTCAGGTCTTGAAGAGGTAGGCCTTACCAAAAAGGGTACCATACAATACGACCAAACCACTTTCCAGACTCCGGTGCCGGGAGTGTTTGCCGGCGGAGATTCGGCGGCGGGCCCGGGTATAGCCATTGAAGCCATAGCCCAGGGGAAAAAGGCCGCCGGTGTTATATCGGGATACCTGGAAGGGAACATGGTACCGGCAGCCGAAAAGTTCTATGTAAAACAGGAAAACCTTACAGAAGAGGATTTTCTTGATAAAGAGAAAAAACCGAGGGTCGAGTTCGAAGTTATGCAGCCGGAAGCAAGAAAAAGAAACTTCCTTGAAGTTGCAAAAAGGTATACAGAGAAAGAGGCACAGACCGAAGCCAAAAGGTGCCTTGAATGCGGCTGCGGTGACGTGTTCGACTGTAAACTGCTGCTTTACGCCAACCAGTATAACGTGGAAAGCGGCAGGTTTGACGGCGGTAAGACCGAAACCGACCTTGAAGATATGCATCCCTTCATCGACCGCAATCCCGACAAGTGCATACTGTGCGGGCTGTGTGTCAGGACCTGCAGTGAAATAACAGGCATCGAAGCGCTGGGTCTTGTTGAAAGGGGCTTTGACACGATAGTAAAGCCGGAATTCGGCATGCAGCTTAAGGAAACCGACTGCATATCCTGCGGCCAGTGTGTGTCGGTGTGCCCGGTGGGAGCGCTCCAGGAAAGGTTGAGCATCGAAAAGAGCGTGCCGGTGGAACAAAAAACCACCCCGCTGGTGTGCTCGTACTGCAGCCTGGGATGCAATACCGATATTGCCACCCGTGGTTCTATGATTATGAGGTCCCTGCCCAACAGGGAAAGCACGGTGGACAGCGGACTGCTCTGCGTCAAGGGCAGGTTCGGGTTTGATTACGCCCAGCGCAAAGACCGGCTGACAAAACCCATGATAAGGATAAACGGCAAGCTTGAGGAAACAACCTTTGACCAGGCCTTTACCCATGCCGCAAAACAGCTTAACAGCATAAGGTCGATTCATGGCGATGACAGCATTGCGGTACTTCCCTCCGCAAGGCTTACCAACGAGGAAAGCTATGCGGCTGCAAAACTTGCCAAGGAAACGCTTGGCACCGAAAACCTGGCAAACTCGTCCAACATCAGCTGCTCGGGTATACAGCAGGTCTTGGGATACAATGCATCCACAAACACCTTTGACGAGCTGGGCTCCACCGGACTGATACTTTATGCCGGCGGCGAATGCTATGAAAATCACCCGGTACTGGGAATGAAACTGCTGGCAGCGACAAAGGCCGACGCAAAACTGATAACCTTAAGCCCTGACAAAATAAAAGCCGGCAAATGGGCTGACCTTGAAATTTGCGGCGAGGACGGTTTGGACCTGGTTAAGGGCATGCTGGCCCACGTAGCAGCCTCCGGCAGGGTCAACGAAAAACAGCTTGAAGCTAAAGCACACGGGTATGACCGGCTTAAAGCCGCCCTGTCACGCATAACGCCTTCAGAGCTTGCGGTTAAGGCTGCCGAGCTGTACTGCGACGCGAAAAAAGCAATCATTGTAATAGATGAGGCCACCATGTCCGAAGAAGCGGCCAAAGCCCTTGCCGGCCTTGCAGTTATAACCGGCAAAATAGGCTCGCCGAGAAGCGGTATCCTCCTTCTTAAGCCGATGAACAACAGCCAGGGTGCCGCAGACATGGGGATTAAAAAATCAGTCCAAGAGATAGACTGGAAGGGTATAAAGGCTGCCGTAACCTTCGGCGAAGCACTGCCCGAGCAGGCCTGCCAAAACCTCGACCTAATAATTGTATCGGATTTGTTTATGTCGGATGCGGCGGAAAAAGCCGATGTGGTATTCCCGGCGGCAAGCTTTGCAGAGATTGCCGGAATCTATACCAATACCGAAAGAAGAATACAGCGGTTTGAAGGACCCTTCAAACCAAAATCAGGTATGTCCAACCTTGAAATAATCGCAGGCCTTGCAAAGGCGCTGGGATCTGATATAAGCACCGACCCGGACGACCTGTTTAATATGATCAGGGCAAGCATCAAAGAATACTCCGGTGTCGACACAGATGCCATAAGCAAAGGCACATCCTTCTGGTCGCCGGACGGCGGCAGGCTGCTGTATGAAAAGGGCTTCGGCTTTGAGGACGGCCGGGCAAGGCTGGCGATCCCCGGCAGCGGAAATACCTTCAGGAAAGCAAGGATCTCTGACACGATAGAAAAGCACTTTAATGACAGGATGACAAATATAGGTCTTAAATAGATAAAAAAACCACCGTAGCTCCCTTGTAAGGACTGCGGTGGTTTTTTTAAATCTCTCTTCTTCCTTCCATGGCCTTCACCAGCGTTACCTCATCTGCATACTCCAGGTCACCGCCCACCGGTATGCCGTGTGCAATCCTGGTTGTTTTAATGTCCAGGGGCTTTAAAAGCCTTGAGATATACATGGCTGTGGCTTCTCCCTCAATGGTGGGGTTGGTGGCAAGTATAACCTCCTTCACCTGCTGGTCCTGTAATCGAAGCAGCAGCTCCTTTATCCGTATATCCTCGGGTCCTATGTCCTCCATCGGGGATACGGCACCATGCAGTACATGGTATAATCCTTTGTATTCCCTTGTTTTTTCCATCGCCACAACGTCCCTTGGGTTTTCCACCACACAGATTACGCTTTTGTCCCTTCTGTCGCTGCTGCATATCCTGCACGGGTCGGAATCCGTCATATTGTAGCAGACCGAACAGTGTTTGATGCTTCTCCTGGCGAACACGATTGACTTTGCAAGGCCTTCCGCCTGTTCCGGAGGTGATCCCAGTATATGAAACGCAAGCCTTTGTGCGGTTTTGCTGCCAACCCCGGGAAGCCTGGAAAGTTCCTCAATTAGTTTTGCCACCGGTGCTGCATAATAATCCATGACTTCACTCCCATCCTATAGGCCTGGAATATTTAATCCTCCGGTGATTTTAGCCATTTCTTCGCTCACCATCTGTTCCGCTTTTCGTAGCGCTTCGTTCACGGCTGCAATAATCAAATCCTCCAGCATTTCAACGTCATCCGGGTCCACCGCTTCGGGTTTTATTTTAATTTCCTTAAGTTCCTTTTTACCGGTAGCCACAATGTTTACCGCCCCGCCACCCGCACTGCTTTCCACTGTCCTTTCTTCCAGTTCTGCCTGAAGCTTTGCCATGTCCTGCTGCATCTTCTGTACCTGTTTCATCATGTTTCCCATGTTACCCATTCCGGGCATCCTGCCCTTAGCCATATACATCCCTCCAATTAATTGTCGTTATCATCCAAGCGTTCCACCAGGGCGCTGCCGAAAATCCCCGCCGCTTCCTGGTACAAGCTTATGGTCTTTTCCCCGTCATCCTTTGAGAAATCTTCTTTTTGGTCACTGCTCTCAACCTTTACTTCAAACCTTGCCCCGGTAACTGCAAACACCGCATCCGCCAGCGCTTTCCTGTTTGCTTCGCTGTTTGCTATCTCGCGGTTTATTTCGTACAGTTCCCTGCTGCCTATCACCAGCGCGGTACCGTTTACCTTTATAGGTTTCGAATCCCTTATCAGCGTATAAAGGCCCATTTTTCCCTTCTCAAGCCGTTTTAACACCTTATCCCAGGCTTTTATAAGCTGTTCCAGCGTTATGTCTCCCCGGCTTTGGTTAGCTGCGGCGGCTTCGTGTTTGTCCTTTTTATAGGGCTCCTTGTCCTGTTCGCCGCCGGATTCGCTTCCGGGTTCGCTTCCGGGTTCGCCGCTGTCATTCTTTGTGCTGTCATCCCCTGTTTCAACCGGCGCGGGTGCGGTCGTCTCAGGCGTTTTATCCCTTTGAGGGACCGCTGCTGCACCTTTTCCGGTCTGCAGGATGTCCTCCAGGCGGGAAACCCTGTCCATTAGCCCTTCAAAGGACTCGTCCATTGAAGGTTCACACATTTTAACCACCGCAACCTCCAGCAGTACAGCCGGATAGGGGCTCCACCTGGCCTTTGCCTGTGCATCCGACAGCAGGTTTATCGCCCTTATAAGCGTATTCGTCTCCATTCCGCCGGCCAGTGCCACAAGGGCCTTTATTTTCTCCTTTGACATATCAGAAAGCCCGGAGGGCGACACCTTAGCTATTAGAACATCCCTCAAATGATGTATTATATCCTTGAAAAGCTGGCCGGTATCCCGCCCGTCCATAACAGCCCTGTTTATAAGTTTTATACATCCGGCGGCATCCCTTTTGGCCAAGCCTTCCGACAGGCCGAACAGCAGCTTGTCATGGGCCATGCCCAGTATTGAGACCACCCTGTCCAGGGTAAGCTTTTCCCGGCCGGAGGCAGCGCACTGGTCCAGAAGACTCAGGGCATCCCTCGCTGCACCGTCTACACAGCCGGCTATCAGTTCCAGCGCGTCACGCTCTATTTCAATACCGGCCTTTTTTACCACGTGGTCCATCAACTCTGTAATCTCGGGAACCGAAAGCCTTTTGAAATCAAACCGCTGGCAGCGGGACAGCACCGTTGCGGGCAGTTTGTGCGGTTCGGTAGTGGCAAGGATAAATATAACATGGGCGGGCGGTTCCTCCAGGGTCTTTAAAAGTGCATTGAAGGCCTCGGCGGTCAGCATATGTACCTCATCCACTATATATACCCTGTACCTTCCCTCGGCGGGGGGATATTTTACCTTTTCACGCAAATCCCTTATTTCATCCACTCCCCTGTTGGAAGCGGCGTCAATTTCAATAATGTCAATAAGCCTTCCCGACAGTGCCCGGCCGCATATTTCGCAGCTGTTACAGGGGTTTCCGTCCCGTAAGTCAAGGCAGTTGACCGCCCTTGCAAAAATCCTGGCGGTAGAGGTTTTACCTGTACCCCTTGTGCCGGCGAACAGGTATGCATGGGCAACCCTTCCGCCCTTAATCTGGTTCATAAGCGTAGTGGTAACATGCTGCTGTCCGATCACCCCATCAAAGACCAGGGGTCTGTATTGTCTGTACAAAGCGGTATAGCCCATACTTTTCATCCTTTACTAATCTTTATTATATTCAATTATACTATAGGTACCCCTTGCCGCCGCAACCATTGTTTTGTCAACAAACAGGTCCGCCCTAATAACGGCGGTGGTTATGCCCTTTCTTAAAACTTCCGCCCTGCCTGTCATCCTCTGACCCGCTGTTACCGGTACCATATAGTTTATATTCATTTCAACCGTCGGTCCGACAGAACCCGTAGTATACAGGGCAACCCCCATAACCGTATCCGCAAAGGTGGCGGTAATGCCTCCGTGGCATACGCCGGAGTTGTTAAGATATGTATCCTTTACCTTCATGGTCATTTCCGACTTTCCCGGTGAAAGGGAGGTCACTCTCATATCCACCAGTTTCCAAAGGGGAGTGCTTTTAAGCCTTTCATTTAAACCGTCCAGCGTTTTTTTGTCAAACTTATGGCTGTACTGCATATTATCCATCCTTTTTTGTTCTACCATATAATGATTATACCCTATATGGGGTCAAACAAAAAGAAGGAGTATAAACCCCTTCCCGCAGGCTGTAACTTTTAAAGGCCGTGCACCTTTCCCCGACTTATTCCCACAGGCGATACCCGGACAGTTAGCTCCAACCAGGCTTCCCTGCGGCACATGAAAGGTTTCACTTACCGCTGCTTCCTTCCGGACCTGACGGGGTTCATGAATTTCCATTGCGCAGGACCCGATCTTCAACGCCACTTATTCGGGCCGGCCCCACAGAATATAAGCCTCAGAAAGGAATTCAACCCTGCTATAGCGGATTGCAGGTTACAGGGCGCCGCTACATCCCCGTCTAGCACGACCAAAATTATAAAAAATGGCGGAGAGAGAGGGATTTGAACCCTCGAGACAGGTATCCCCGTCTACCCGCTTTCCAGGCGAGCGCCTTCAGCCAGACTCAGCCATCTCTCCAGACCAATCCACCTTCAAAACAAAACTTTTATTTATTTTAACCCGGCGGGGCTTAATTGATTACGTTAAACCAGGTTCAAAAACCCGCCGCAATTATTAATTCTACATCAGATTTTCGTTGTTGTCAATGCTGTTTAAAATGCTATTTTTCCGTCAAAATGGTGGGACAGCAAGAATAATACAGCCTGTTTTTTATAAGAAACGGCTTCCTCCTTTTCGGCTTGCCGGACCAGTACTATTACGGATTTCTGCATAGGATACTATAGAATCTCGTAGGTGCAGGTGAGCACCGGCATCTTCAGATTGCCCAGGACTCTTTCCAAAAGCACTCCTTCCCTTTCGGGATATTTATGTCCATAGGTTGCCCTTATGGCAGCGGATATA
>Ga0334898_1002157_pt1 | contig 18882 bp, 22 predicted proteins | sample GraSluR3_MG_10_FD_207228 | JGI IMG/M metagenome (GOLD analysis project Ga0334898, IMG submission 207228) | Sludge microbial communities from methane-producing bioreactor in Wageningen University, Netherlands - Granular Sludge_3_08-R3 | ecosystem: Engineered > Bioreactor > Anaerobic >... | reverse complement strand
GAAAGGTTCGTGCCCATTTTCGCTACACCATTGCTCGTATGCCTTGCGAAGTCGTCCCGCCTGTTCCGTAAACAAGGGGTTTATCTCGCAGCAGTCGTCAATGAATCCCTGGAAAACGTCCTCATCGAGTCGGTAATCATCGGTTGCTGCCTTGATTGTTTCTGAATCTCCCCAGCCGTCCCGGTACCATTCGACAGCCCCGGCAATTATCCAGGCGGCGATAAACGGGCCGGATTTTTCCCATAATTTTTCTGAGAATTCCGGGTCTCGTTTTTCTTCTGGAATCGTGTTCAAGAATGGGAAAAGAGCCATCCTCCGCCAGATTCCGGTATCCCGTCCAGTTATCCGTGGTTTGTGGTTTGTTAAAATTGAAATACTGGCAGCAGGGCGGTAAGTAAAAGTCCGCTCGCCTTTGTGGGATGCTGAGATTTTATCTCCACCGGTGAGCATTTTGACGCGGCCTTCATCGAGTCGGATTCCGTGTCCTGGTTCTGCCGCATACGTGAAGCGCGTTCCCTGCAAAGCTGCCAGGTCGTCAGAGTGTCCGGCGGCGCGCCTGGTGCTGGATAGCGTTTCAATTGCAACCGGAGAGGCGTAATCTCCCAGGGCTCGGGCCGCAGTCTCAAAGGTTGCGGTTTTACTATTAGCGCCTGTGCCGTATGCGATTAAAAGCCGTTCCTTTGGTGTCCGACCGCTCGCACCTGAACCGAAAAAACGCTGTAAGGCTGTTTTCAGGTCAGCACGTCCGGCGGTTATGAAATCGAGAAGTTCAATCCATGCGGTGGGGTCGTGGTTCGGATCTGGCTGTATTGCGGATATTTTGGAAAGCATTTGATCCGGTGAATGGGGAAGTTGTTCCCCGGTTCTGAGATTAAAAACACCGGAAGGCGTATTGAACAGGTCCGGGTCAGCGTCAAAATCTGACTGAGTGCAGGAAAGCTGAGGATCACCGGCGGCAAGTTCCAGCATTGCGCGGATCCGTCCGATTGATTCAGATTTTCTTGCATGGGAAGCCGTGGCCTTGCGTTCCGATTCGCTGTCAAGCGTTCCAGCTTCGCCGTAAATCCCGCGAACGGTTAGGCGTGCAAGGTGGAGGGCTAAGCCGCGTTCATCTCGGGTCCACCGCTTACCGTCAAAAATCATCCAGCATCGGGAGGAATGATTAAAACGGACAGTCTCATGCCAGGAGTCCGCGAAGCGTTCAGCATTTCCGGCGTCTGTTAATGGCCGATGAAATCGGTATTCTCTGGCCAGGCGCGCGTTTTCCAGGTATTTATTGACAATATCGTCAACGGCTACCATGACGCGCCCCGGTTCCGGTAGCCTTTGTTTTAGTGGTTAGGCTGTGATCAATTCGAGTTATACGACCATCGTGCTGAGACAGACTGACCCCAGCGTCAGCGAAGGGCTCGCGGTCAAGTTGCTCCTGGATCCAGAGTGCGGCGGCCATGATTTCGGGGCGAAGTTCACGCGTCATCGACCACCCCCGGCGGGAACCGCGTGTTCGTCTACCCAACTGCGGATTTCGTTTTCTTTGAAAAATACACGGGAACCGATTTTGACGTGCGGGAGCCTTCCCTCGCTGACGTAGCGGCGCAAAGTCTGCGCTGCAAGCGGGAGAATTCCATGAGTTCTTAGATCGTTGTAGGATAGTAATCGTTCGGGCATGACAACCCCTCCAATATTAAGACCCTAAGGTCAAAATAAGAGAAGGGGCGTAAACCGCGCCTGTTCAGAGGTCCTATACAGCTATACTGATAGGACCTCTTTCCGCCCGGGCTACCGTCATTACTGACAAAATATATGCGCTTCGGACGAAATCTTATAATGCTATAAAAATGCTATGCTATGTAAAATATCTATTTTACCGTTACCAGCTTCAAGCTGATATCTTTTGTCTGGTACGGTTGCAATTATCAGTTTAATAAAGGCGTCTTTTGGTACACCCATATTCCGGCCAGGGCGTTTTCCAAGCCAGCACTGCAAAAGCGATCTTGAACATCCCATTCTTTGCTGTGCCTCGCCCTGAGTTATTCTGTTGCGACGCATATATTCAATTAACATCCAGCTGGGAACTAAAGCGCCATAACGCCGTGATCGTTCAATGAATCCTCCACGGTCACCGGGGTTATGTTTCTTTTTCGATCCATTAAAAATGGACGGATACGCTTGTTTCCTGCTTTCTATCATCCTATTTGTATTATACTGTATTTCTTGGTAGCCGTCAAGCACATATAGCGCATTTTCTTACCATAACAACCTTATGGCACCATATTTAGCGTTACATGTCCCCTTATGTCCGGCTATATACCCATATGGGTAGCTGCCAAGCAGGACACTGTAGTAATTTTTTTTCACCCCCTCTAATAACAAGAAGGGTAAAAAGGGCGATTTTACGCAGAATAGTGAGTAAGAAACTTTGTCTTTTTTTGGTCTTCTAACGTCATCACCAATCAACCCCTCTACATACATAGACGGGTAAAAGGCGATTTTGGTCATTTTTTTGACCAAATTATTTAATTTTTTAGATAGTCTCGTATTTCATAAAAAAAGCCCCGGTTTCCCGGGGCCTGTGTACTTGCGTTAAAATGCCTAACTGCTTTACTCGTCTTTACTGTTCAACACCTTCTCCGCTTCTATACGTAGCAACGTTACCGCGCTTCGGGTGTCCTGGCCTGCTTCGACGGCTGCAACTGGGTTCCTGTCGCCCCAAGTCAGGAGGGCTTCAAGCTGCACCTCAGACAACACCACGGTGATTTTATGGCGTTTCATGCGTCCTCGTCCTCCTCGTTAACTGGCTGCTGCTCAATGTCTCGGATAAACTGCTCAAGCGTCCGTCCGTTTAGCTTGCCAGCGAACAGGTAGCAGTTTTTCTCTGGGCAGTACTCAAACACTGAGCCGTATTGATCTGTTCTGTATTTGTTCACGGTAGTTACCTCCTTCACATCAGCGGCGGCATCCGTCGGCGCCATTCGTTCAATAAGGCGGTTTCCTCTGCGGAAGCCTCTTCTATCTGATAGTCAAGCAGGGCGGCACTTTGATAATCCAAGCCCCCGCCGTCCGGGAGGACGATTACGGGCCCGCCATAGTGGCTTGCTGGGTGGTCTGTCGTGATTGTGGCCTCTATGCTTTTCCTTTCGCCGTCGCCGAGGATATCGCAATATGATAGCTTCACACTACACCCCCATCGCCTGGAAGAATGCCTCGGCCGACTGATCTAGAATCTGCCGGTTGCGGTCGGTCGGGGCCGCGGCCATACGGGCGCTGATAAGCTCAAGGACTGACAGGCAAGCGTCCATGAGAAAATCCGATTCAGGAATGTTAACGGTCGGTATTTCTTCAATCTTGCCTCCGGGGCCCTTGTCGTGGTACACTTCGATTCTGGGGAACGCTGTAATTTTCTGCATGGTTTTTCTCCTACCGGCTCCGGCGCGCTATCAACACGTCGGGGCCTCTTTTTTTATCCGGCATCCATACGGAGCCGGGTGTCACCCTGTTTTATGCCGTTCCCCTCTTCTTCTCGAATGGGATAATTTTTCCATAAACATCAGAAACGGCAGCTGCTACTTCCTTTAGGTCACTTTCAAGCTGGTGGTCTGCATAATGCTGCGCCATGGCCCCGCTGCGGTGTCCTGTGGCCCGCTGAACCTTTGTAATGTCGATACGCCCTGATAGTTGAGCTGCATAGGCATGCCGCCAGGAGTGTACGGTCAGATTCCGGGCTTTTGGGTCAATCTTTATATCTTCGAGGCTGCTGTATAAACCGCGCCGGAGTATGTTCTGGCTCATGGGACGATCTGCTGCATCAGAATAGAAAATGAAATTCTCAGGGTGTTGTCCGTGTGGGTTTTTCGCTATGAGGCGTTCAATCTCGGTCTTTACCGCCGGCAGTAGCGGGACTGTGCGGGCTTCGTCTGTCTTTGTGCCTTTGAGCCCATCGGCCCTTGAAAAGCTGTGTTCAACGTTTATGTATTCCGGGAGGATATCGCAGATTCTCAAGGCCAGTACTTCCCCGGCCCGCAGTCCGGTAGTGGCTGCAATGAGATTGCCTACCCGGGCGCGTTCATCCTTCCAGGGAACAGAAAACAGTTTCTTTATCTCTTTTGGATCGAGGATCCCCCGCTTTTTGCTCTTGCCGGAAAACTTGCGGAGCCCTGCCCCCGGATTCTCCCGGAGTATGCCCTTGTCCGCGGCCCAGGCCAAGGCGGAGACCCCGGCATCAATAATTAGGTTTACCGTTTTCGGGGCAAGTCCTTTTTCCTTTAGATGCAGCTGGAAGTCCCGGAGTCGGTCCCGGGTAACGTCTCTGAGGCGGGTATCTTTAGGGAAATAGTCTTTCCAGTGTGGGAGGCGTGTTCCCTGGTCCTGACAGTGCCGTTTTCCTATCGAGTGCCCATAAGCAAGTTTTTCTCTGACATAGGGAGATTTTTCATAATCCCAGAACCGATACAGGAAATCAATCAAAAGCTCAGTATCAGCCCCGTCTCCGGCAATGACAGCGGATTCTATTAAACCCCGTGATTTCAGGGCTGTAATGATCCTTTCAGCGTCTCCAGGGGCGAATTCTGCCGTTTTTATGGTGTAAAGAATAGTATCAAGGTCCAGGGCTTGCCGTAGCGGTCTATCCGGGAGCCCTTCCCGCAGCCAATCGGCCACAATTAGCAGGGCTTCGTCCCGGCTGGTCTGCCCGGTACTCTTTGCAGGTAGGTATTTTCCAGTTTCAGGGTTTTTTAATTGACAGTAATAATACTTTCCGCGCTTAAATACAGAAAACCGGCCCATTCTCTCCCCCTTTTGTCGATGATCTGTAACTCATCTGACAATCGGTAAAATAGAGAATCGCCGGTTTTCCGGTAGATCCGTAAGTCCCTACTACGTAGGGTTTTATTTTCCATCTCCTAGGGGAGTCGAACCCCTGTTGCCGGGATGAAAACCCGGTGTCCTAACCACTAGACGAAGGAGACTTGATGCGCAAGAGCCTACTCATGACCACTGGCGGAAAGAGTCGATCTCTTGCGGCATAAGCCGGATCGCTCCGACTTAATGAGCCGCACTGGGTTCGAACCAGTGACCCACGCCTTAAAAGGGCGTTGCTCTACCAGCTGAGCTAGCGGCCCCTCATGTGAAGCCGAATATAGCACACATCAAAAAATAATGTCAACTAAAGGGGACAATAAAATCAGTATCGAAACTCAAGTCCGATTATCACGTTATAGACCGGCTGCATCCCTGGCTCAAGGGACTGTTCAGTCCCGTACATCGCCATGTTGAGGGTGGCAAAATTCAGATCGACCCCAAGACCGGCGGCGAGCAATCCCTGATAAAGACCTGTCCTTAGGGAAAGTATCTCCAGCATACGGAATTCCGCCCCGAAACTGAGATGCAGAACAGGGTTGGTGGCCAGCTCCGGGAAAAAGAGAAAATCCAGCATGTCCCTGTAGTCAAAGTAAAGGTCTATATCGCTGAAGTACCGCGAAAGCGATCCCAGGGGCGGTGTATACCGCAGACCGGCATGCAGCTGGAAGGGAAGCACGCCGTTCACCTTGTCTATGGCATCGTTTCCGTCGAGGTAATCCTGCAGACTTGCATAATTTGAACGCAGGGTAGGACTGAAGACGTCCTGTCCGACCAGGCCAAAAGAAAGAGCGTCTCCATAACTGTACAAAAGACCAAGGTCAAAACCGATTCCGGTGATATTGGCATAAGGCTCGTTTAGGAGAAGATCGGGTCCGAGGCTGTCGAGAAAATCGTTTATGAGAAGCAGGGAATAGTTGAACCCCCCTTCGCCCCGGAGAAACCCCTTCATGCCCAGTCCCAGATCGAGGGTATGAATAGTACCTTCAAAGGCCGGGACCCTGAAACTGTAACCGCCTGTAATGACCAGTTCTTCCATAATGGTGGTCTCAAACTCAGTTGAAGTCGGACTTCGTATAATCGCTGAAGTATGGTTATAGATCCCAAACCCGACACCGTCGCCGACAAATGCCACTGCAATCGGTCCCAGGAGTTCAATACCGGAATAGAGGCTGTCGAAGATTTCATAGGTCTTGGGATTGTTCAGCAGGTCGCCGCCCTCGAGAAACAGGTTGGCCATATCGAAAATCGGACCAGAAAGATTCAGGGTCAGTTCTGAGACTGAAAGCTGAGGCTCCGGCGCCCTGAAACCGGCGGGATTGCTGAACAGAACGCTTACATCGTCCGCCAGGGCGGCATGGTAGCCTCCCATTCCGGCCATTCGGGCGGAGGGAATTTTTATGCTTGTTTCTGTATGCAGATCGATGGAGTATATCGATACCGTTGACGAGAGTATCAGCAGCAGAAAAACTATATGCTTCACCATGCCTCCATTAAACGCCAAATATCTCGGAGAACTCAGCTGGATCCTGTCCTGCACTTACCAGAAAATTGTAGGCGTTTTGAATCTCCGGTCCAGAAAGTCCTGCGCTAGTCTCATCTGTCCAATCAACAGTTCCCAGGTCACCACCGCTTTCAAGGAACTGCAGGATCTCAGCCCCCGCGGCAGCCACATAATGCTCCTTGCTGATTCCGACCACACCGGCTGCCTCAGCGGCAAGCACGTTGCCAGCTACGTTCGACAACATCCCAAGATCAACGGATGCGAGGTCCGCTTCGTAATCAAACGAGTCCGGATCTGACATAAAATCTCCAAGTACCCTGGTTATGCCGGAAGCTCCCATTGCCAGATCGGCGGCAAGAAGGTAGAGCTCCGGATCACTCGCGGCCATGGCGGCAATCTCATCGTAAATATCCGCCATTGCATCAGCGTCACCAGAGGCCAGGACATCTTTTGCATAACTTATCTTCTGCTCCCGGGGAAGAGACGAGAAATCACGCTGCATCCCTTCGAGGAGACTGTAGGTAAAGACTTCCTGGCATGCGCTCAGTACCAGCGCAATCAAAACCAGCAGAGTAACCATACGACTCAATGCTGAAAAGCGCCGAGAGATTCCAGGGATATTCATACTCCCTCCTTATGTTCCACATCCGGTTTAAAATTCTACCCCTTCTTCCAGGGCAAATCCGCACCTTCCTTATCTTCGCACCATCCGCCGCAGTCATGCGCTAAAACGAAAGTTCTATATCCAGTATCGGCAGCTAAAGGCCAAGGCCTGAACCGTCCCCACCACATTGAAGCCTGCTCTCATGAAGGGGGGGGGAGCGCGGGATTTCGTCCGCCCATACAAAGAAAGCAGATTCGGATATATGTTTAGATGAGGGATAACAGAAACAAGCGGATAGAGAACATTCGATTACCCCGCGATAACGAATCACCCAAAGTGCATAGTATATTTCATATGCGAGCATTTTTCAGTATTTCCCCATGATCCTCCCGATCCCTGTTGAGAAGGGCTCACAAAAAGTCCAGAGGGATTGCCCTCAATCCGGAATCATGAAGCTCCAGCCGGGCGGGATACCTTGATCCTTTCCTGTGTGCAATTTCCGGCTCACGGGGAATCAGCACCCGCAGATAGTTCCCGGTGATGCCCTGTCCTTCGTGGGTTTCCGAGGGAGGAAGCTCAACCAGCACCTCTTCTGCCCTGCCGCTCCATCGTGTAAGGTACTCGTGGTGAAAGCTTGTGCTCATTGTCCGAAGCTCTGCGGTTCTGAGTCCTGTAACCCGTTCCGGCACATGATCAGAAAAATATGCTGCAGCAGTGCCGGGTCTGGAAGAATAAGGAAAAACGTGGAGAGCCGCCGGTTGAAGCTCATCAATGAGATCACGGGTCGAAGTAAATGCCTCCTCCGTCTCTCCCGGAAAACCGACAATAATATCCGCTGCTATAAAGGGATCATCCTTAATGCTTCGCAGCAGAGCAAAGGCCTCCCGCACCCGGGCGGAATCATAGCGCCGTGCCATGCGTCTCAGTATCCCATCGTCCCCCGACTGGACGGGAATATGAAAATGGGGGCACACCCGGGGGTCCCCAAGGACATCCAGGTTTTTCAGAAACAGATAATCCGGCTCAAGAGAAGAGAGACGGAACCTGCTGCGCCTGGTTGACGACAGCAGTTCCGCCACCAGTCCCGATAAACCGTAAGCCCCGGAAGAATACTGGGAGATATTGATTCCGGTGAGAATGATCTCGTCGAATCCGGCCTCTTCCAGCCGGAGTGCCCGCTGCAGGACATCGTCCAGATTCAGGGACATCGAATTCCCCCGGGCCAGGGTTACCCGGCAGTAACTGCAGCGGTTGTCGCAGCCGTCCTGGATCTTCAGGTATGCCCGGGAGTGGCTGCTGAAGCTGGAGGCGTCAAAGCTGAAGCGGTCAGTGTCTCCCTCGGAAACCATTCCCAGTGCCCGGCGGACATCCTCCATGCCCGCAGCGGCAGCGCATCCCGATTCATTCAGGTAAACCGGAAGTTTGAGGAGCCTGTCCTTCTGATCCCCCGAAACAACGAGGATCCGGGGCCCCAGAGCATGGAATACATCCGGATCCATTTGGGCATAACAGCCGGTAACGACGATAAGGGATTCAGGATTCTCCCGGGAGAATTTGCGAATTATGCGCCGGGCCTTCTGTTCGCTCTTTGAGGTGACGGTACAGGTGTTGACAACATAGATGTCTGCCTGTTCCGCAGGGGACACAAGAAAAAAACCCTGACTTCCGAAGGAAGAAGCCAGGGCCTCGCTTTCGCACTGGTTGAGCTTGCAGCCCAGGGTATAAAAGGCGACCCGCATCAGCTGTTCATCTTCTCCGCGGCCCGTTCTTTTCCCCGCAGGGCGTCGGAAAGCGAAGGGTTCAGCTTCAGTGCCTGATCGTAGGCCTCCATGGCAAACTGAAAGTCCTCCGCCATCTCCCGTGCGTAGCCCAGCCGGGCCCACCAGCGGGCAATATTGGGACTGTGGTAGACAGCGGTTGATAAGGCTATATCCGCATGGTTGTATTCACTTATTCGGATGAAAGTCTCTCCCATAAAGTAGTAGACAATACCGATGCGGTCCCCTGTGGGGGCCAGGACAGTGTACTCTTCGAAATATTTGAGGGCGTTCTGGTTATTCCCCAGATAAAAATGCGCTTCTGCGGCGATTTCCACCACCCGGTGATCATAACGGGATATTTCCAGCCCGCGCTGGGCATAGTCCAAAGCCTCCTGATAACGTCTGAGGGCAATCAGACTCCAGCCCAGAACGGTGTAGGAGTTCATGTTTCTTGGAGAGCTTTCAAGTTCCGCAAGGCAGATATCCACGGCCTTGGCATATTCACCCTGCCGGTACATGGCCAAAGCGTCAGGCTGATCCTGGGCGGACAGGGCAGCCGCCGACAGTACAAGCAGAAGGAAAAGGACAGGCCTGGAGAGGGGGTTGAATTGATTCATAGCGTTTTCCTCATTGTTTGGGGACGGTTTTCGCCTTCTCTACTTCCGAGGGAGACTTCATGGTACAGATCCCGTTAAAACGGCACCCGCTCTCCATGACGATATCGGGAGCGGTTATATCACCGTCCACACTGGCGGAGGCAAAAAGTTCCACCCTGGTATCCGCCAGGATATCCCCTTTAACCGTTCCCTTTAATGATACAATATTAGCCTTTACCCTGGCCTCCACCACAGCACCTTCGTCGATGTACAGGTCACCGGTGGCATTGACGTCTCCGGTCAGATGCCCCTTGATCATTAGGGATTTATCAAAATTCAGGGTTCCGTTGAAGTTGAAATCCTCAGCAAGAACCGTATCTATCTCGTTTTCATCGACGGAGTAGAACTGGTAATCCGACATACTCGCTCCTTCGTCACCGTAACAGATAGACTCTATCCGCGCCCCGCTGCGGCTGTCAAGCAGGAAGCCCCGGGATCTCTTTCAGTTTGGCCATGAAGCGATCCAGGGAGGATTTCAGGGATTCCCTCATCTCATGGGTATGAGGATTGTAGCGCTGCAGATCGAGAAAAAGCTGTTCGGGGTCATTACAGGTCTGCTCGATTATCTCCAAAAGCTTCGAATAGCCCAGTGTAGCTATGGGGCTCGGTTCCAGATGGAGATCCTGCAATACCCTGCCGAGAAAGTGGGTTATTCCCTGGGTATAGGCGGCGGTTTTATCATGCTCGTCGGGGCTCATCTCCACGAGCTGCAGCTCCATCCTGCTGAAGAGGTCCCGGAAAAGGGTATCCCGTGATGGATCGACCCGCACCGGAGAGTAGACAAGGGGCAGTCCCTTGATACCGTTCCGGCCGGAATCGGGACCAAACATCGGGTGAGTACCGAGGATCGGCATCGATTCCGGAAGCAGGCTTTTCATAACAGAGACAGGGTAGACCTTGACCGAGCAGGTATCCATTACCAGGGTTCCGGGTTTTAGTCTGCCGGCAAGCCCTTTGACCACATCCTCCATGGCAGAGATGGCGACACAGAGAACAACGGCATCACATGCTGCCACCTCATCCTCTGATACGAGGCCTATACGGGGATCGATACCGGACTTCGGAGTGCGGGAATATGCGACAACATCGGTAAAATCGGCCAAACGGGAAGCCCAGAAGGCTCCGAACCGGCCCAGTCCATAGACACCCAGTTTCATGTTCTGGAATACTATACCCGGATGCAAATAATGAACAAGGGCAAAAACAGTAAAAAGGTGGTATAGCATGGATATATGCGTCTATTGTTCCTCCAGCGATGCAGTTCAGAGAACCTACCTGGAAGCGGCGGAAACCCTGGGCAGGTCCATTGGTTCCCGGGGTCACAGTCTAATTTACGGCGGAGCTGCGGTGGGTTCAATGGGCGCCGTGGCCAGGGGTACCCGGGAGGCCGGCGGAAGGATAACCGGCGTGATGCCGGATAAACTGCACCGCTTCGGACTTTTTTACGACGGGATCGACGAGAGAATAGTAACTGAAACCATGCGCCAGCGAAAGGAGATCATGGAATCCCGGGCGGAGGGTTTTATCGCTCTTCCCGGAGGGCTGGGCACTATGGAGGAGATTTTAGAAGTTATGGTCCTTAAACAACTGGGCTACCATTCCAAGGGAGTGGTGTTCATTGACCAGGACGGATTCTACACCCCGCTTATGGACTTCCTGGAAAAACTGTACCGGGAAAGTTTCATGAAGGAAGGAACCCGTTCCCAGTACACCCTGGTCAAGACTCCCCAGGCTGCAATCGAGTATCTGGAGACCTATAAACCTCAGAAAGCTGAATCCAAATGGTTCAAACATCCTTAAGAGGGCCCGGCACCCTTTGAAAGCCCCTCCTCTTTCTGATAAGATTGACAGGCAGGCACGGGACCTGCAGATCCAACCAGGTAAGAATAATTAACAGAACCGCAAGGGTTATTGCAGCGAAAGGAGATTAAAGAGAATGAGTTTTGCAGACAAAATGCGCCGGAAGGCACAGGACAAAGGGGCCCGACTGGTCCTGGCGGAGGGAACCGAGCCCAGGACGATCCAGGCAGCCCGAATAATTCTTGATGAGAAGATCGCCAGCGAAGTGTTTCTCATCGGTAAAACAGATGATATCAAGTCCGCAGCAGCAGAGCTGGGAACAGATCTTACAGGAATCAAACTCGTAAATCCGGCAAAATCCGACCGGCTTGAGACCTACGCAAAGGAGTACTACGAACTCCGCAAGCACAAGGGACTCACCGAAGATGAGGCCAGAGAAGGAATCCAGGACCCCCTGCGCTGGGGATCCATGATGGTGCGGATTTCCGACGCCGATGCCATGGTTGCCGGGGCCGAAAACGCCACCGGCAAGGTTCTCGTTGCGGCCTTTACCATCATCAAGACCGCCCCGGGGGTAAACTACGCGTCTTCCTGCTTTGTCATGAGTCACCCGGACAGCAAATGGGGTGCCGAAGGAAACATGATCTTCGCGGACTGCGCCACCATCCCCGATCCAACGGCGGAACAGCTGGCGGAGATTGCCATCGCCGGCGCAGAATCCTGCACGACCTTTCTGGAGGCCGAACCCCAGGTTGCCCTGCTCTCCTTCTCCACCAAGGGTTCCGCCTCCCATCCCAACGTGGACAAGGTTATTCAGGCCTACAATATCGTCAAGGAACGCCGGCCCGATCTAAAAGTAGACGGTGAACTTCAGGCCGACGCAGCCCTGATCCCCTCTGTAGGCAGCAAAAAGGCCCCGGAATCTCCCGTTGCAGGTAAAGCTAATGTTCTTGTCTTTCCCGATCTGCAGGCCGGTAACATCGGTTACAAGCTGGTGGAACGTCTTGCCGGTGCGGAAGCCTACGGGCCGATTCTCCAGGGATTCGCCAAGCCCGTGAGCGACCTTTCCCGGGGCTGCAGCGTGGACGACATTGTCGTAACCTCCGCGATTACCCTCGCCCAGGTAAAATAAGTCCATGAAAACAGTCATTGTCGGATACGGATCCATGGGTCATGAAATCGAGGCTGTGCTGCTTGGGCGGGGTCACGAGGTTATATGCCGGGTGGACCCGGCGGGAAACGGTGATGCAAAAGAGCTCAGCCCGGATATTCTGAAGGATGCCGAGGGGCTTATCGAGTTTGCCCTTCCCGATGGGATTCTCGATAACATCCGAATCTACAGCGAAGCTTCCGTCCCGGCGGTTATCGGAACTACCGGATGGGAAAAGCAGCGTCCACAGGCACGGGAGATTGTACAGCAGAACAGGTCGGCCCTTTTGTGGGGAAACAATTTTTCCCTGGGAGCAAACCTCTTTTTTAACCTGATAAGCCGGGCTGCAGCGCTTATAAACGGCATCGAAGAATACGATATCATGGTGAATGAGTATCACCACAAAAGGAAGAAGGATTCACCCTCCGGAACCGCCCTGACCATAGCTGAGAAGATCCTTCAGAATCTGGACCGAAAAACACATATCCAGACGGAGACTCTCAACAGGGCGATCCGGGATGACGAGCTCCATGTAGGTTCAGTCCGAGGAGGGGCAATCCCTGGAATACACCAGGTGACCCTGGATTCCGAGGCCGACAGTATAGAGATAAGCCATACCGCGCGGAACCGGAAGGGCTTTGCCCTGGGGGCTGTCCGGGGAGTCGAGTGGCTTTCCGGTAAAACCGGCTTCTTTTCGGTGGATGATTTTATCCACGATATTTTACCCAGTTAAGGGAGGACCATGATGAAATTTGAAGGAGTCTTTACAGCTCTCGTAACACCATTTAACAGCGACGGCAGCCTGGACGAAGGGGCCCTGAGGAACCACGTGGAAGCTCAGATCGCAGGGGGCGTGGCGGGGCTGGTGCCCATGGGAACCACTGGAGAGAGCGCAACCTTGAGTCATGAAGAACACGTTCACGCTATCGGCATCGTCGTGGACCAGGCACGGAAGCGTGTTCCTGTAATCGCCGGAACAGGATCGAACGCAACCCAGGAAGCCATCGACATGTCAAGACGCGCCGTCGAACTCGGTGCCGATGCCACACTGCAGGTGGCGCCGTATTACAATAAACCCGGACAGGAGGGATTCTACGCCCACTTTGCCGCGGTGGCTGATGCAGTGGAGGTCCCTCATATTCTCTACAATATACCCGGACGCTGCGCCCAGAACGTCGAAGCCGAGACAATTCTCCGCCTGGCAAAGCACCCCAACATTGCAGGAATAAAGGAAGCTTCCGGTTCCCTGGCTCAGATAATGCAGATCATCGCTGATTCTCCCGCTGATTTCTCGGTACTTTCCGGAGACGATGCCTGGGCCTTCCCTCTGGTAGCGCTGGGCGGACAGGGAGTCGTTTCCGTGGCCAGCAATGTAATTCCAGACAAGCTCTCCAGCATGATTGCCGAGGGACTTTCAGGAAACATCGCCGCAGCACGGAAAGAACACTATGGACTGCTGGACTTTTTCGGGGCCCTTTTTGTGGAGACCAACCCGGTCCCTGTCAAGTACGCCCTGGCAGTCCAGGGGAAAATGCGGGAATCCTACCGCCTGCCCCTGGTTCCTCTGAAGCCGGAAAGCAGGAAAGTCGTGGAAGAGGCGATGAAAAAGCTCGGTATATAAAGCGGCCGGCCCGGAATTTAAAAAGCGGAGTTCTCCGGGACGGAGACTCCGCTTTTTCGTTATCTGCAGTTTTCTATTTCAGTTTATCCAGGGCGCCGCGGGCAAGCCGCCGGGTATCCCCCGACCAGTTGGAAAACTCCACCTCGATAAGCGCGGGGCGCCCGATGGGGCTGCCGATGTTCCCAAGGGCGTTTATTGTTGCCCGAACGATATTCTCATTGCTGAAAGTGTACCCCTCCTTCCGTCTTGCGTTCAATTCGCTGAGATAGGCAGCCAGAAGTCGCGCGGCAGCGTCGCTGCCGGAGGCTCCAAGGGCTTCCAGAGCAGTAAGAGTTTCGGTCATGGAGAAGCTTTTCCGGACCATCTGGTCAAGCAGAATAAATGCCTCATCGTCCGCACTGGCATACTGTTTCAGCATGTTGGCAGCCTTGGTTCGCAGATTACTCAGGGATATCTGCTGCCTGCGATCAGAGGTCTCGAACTTGAGTCCCTGATCGAGGGCCTCTTTTGCCAGAAAAGCCTTGCGCTCCTCAGGAGCTTTTGATCTGTCCCCAACAAGAAGTACCTGGTATTTTATGGCGAAGTCGCTTTCATAGGTCAGTATCTCAAGCAGAAGTTCCGTTGGATCATCGATCATGTTGATCATGGCCCGTTCGGCCCGCTCAATTACCGGGGCAGAATACCGGCCTATGGCGGTGAAAAAGACAGGACTGAAACCAACGGGCCGGCGCAGAAGTTCCAGGGTCTCGACACAGGCTGAAACAATGGTTTCCACCTCCTCCTTGACGGTAAAATCGGTGATCCCGAGGTTTATGTTCCGCAACCGAAAAGCTATCTTCTGGACATGCCCAACGGCTCCGATCTTTCCTATTGCCCTTATGGCCGCAGCCTGGAGAAATGGATCAGACACTTCCTCTGAAACGAGATATAATGTGTCAGCTGATGCTGTTGCCTTAAGATTGCCAAGCTCGTCGACAATAATACGCATGAGAGTGTATACCCGATCACGCTGTGTGGTACCGGAAATATTCTCAAGCATGATGACTTCCTGCTCAAGAGCCTCCTGCAGAACGGGGATCATTTCACGGCTGTTCTGTTCTACTATGTTTGTCATAATAGCCAGTTTCTGTTCCGTAGTTGCGGCAGTATTGTAGAGACGCGTCCAGACGGCGGTAACCTCGTTGGCGAACAAATTTCCGGAAAACAGAACAAGGGCTAAAACAAGCAGATTTCTTCTTACCAAAGACATTGTATATTTTACTCCTCGACTATCTCGTATGCTTACTCTATACGACGTTCTTCTTCGCGATAGCTGAAACTGCGCTCTATAAGCTGTTCCACAGTATCATCGGCGCGTCGATAGGTCTCTCGAATGACACTCCCTTTATCGTCGTACTCATACTCAACGCTTCGCTCCAGGGACCCGTTGGCCCGGTAAACATCTATCTCTACCAGCCGGCCGGCCGAGTAATTATACTCAACTGTACCTGTGGAAGCACCTTTTTCGTCAAATTTCTCCTCCAGCTTCAGTTTGGCCCCTTCGAAACTCCGGACAAAATAGTCACGCAGGACCCCATCAGCTGAGAACGTATCGATTCGGGAGGTCCTGCCGTTCTCATAGCTGTATTCGGTATACGCCATGAGGGAGCCGCCTCCGTCCTTGACGCTCCAGCGCAGACGATTGCCCTCCTGGTCGTATTCATACTCGGATATCGTCTGCAGCTGTTCGTTCCGGTTGTATAACTCTTCGCGAACGAGATTGCCCCGGGAATCGTAGGTATAGATTCGAAGAGAGCCGAGGTTCCCGTCGGGACCGTAGACAAAACGCTTTACAGGATGCTCACTTCCGGCATACTCAAAGCGGACCTCTTCAATTATTTCACCAAAAGAGTTCCTTGTCTGAACAGAAACAAGCCGCTCCTTCTCATAAGTATACTTTTTTTCCGATTCCAGGATATCCTCACCGATATAAAAGACCTCGCTTCTCAACACGGGGACCGACACGATTTCAACCTTCGCGTCTTCAACTATTGGAGGAGCGGCTTCAATCGGCTCGATTGATCCTCTTTCGGTAGAGGCGCAGCTGATAATAAAAAGACCAGTCAATATGAAATATAAAAAATAGATTGGAAGTCTGGATTTCATTCCCTTCTCCTGTTTTCTCTTTTTACTGCGTCGAGTATAGAGGAGGACTACGCAAAAATCAATGAAAGGTCCAGATAAAATATTGCATTTTGGCGATATACAGAGGCAGAGGCTCTCTCGTCCTTACGCATCCTTTGTCGCCGTATTCAAAATACGTAGAAAATTGAGTATTTCATCCCTGGAGAAGGTCTCCCCCCTTTTTCCCAGATCAAGACCGGACTGCCCCGCCGCCCTCTGCAGGGAATCCCAGGAGTATCGTTCTCTGAGACTACCGGTCTTCAGATTGTTTCCGGCTGTCTTGCGGCGGGAACGGAACAGGTCATGCACGGCAGTAAAATAATCCGAGAAGGGTCCCGCAGGGGCATCCGGGCGCCGGCGGAGGCGTACTACACTGGAGACAATCTGGGGAGAAGGAAAGAATGCTCCGCCGCCGACATCACAGATTTTTTCCACCCTGCTCCTGAGCTGGCAGACAAGACTAAAGGACGAGTAGTCCTTACATCCCGGATGGGCCAGCATACGGTCGGCAACCTCTTTCTGGAGAGTAAAAACCGCAATATCCGGAAGAAGATCCTCCTCCACAAGGGCACCTATCATGATGGAACCGGTGGAATAGGGCAGATTTCCGATTATCCGTTCCGGAAGGGAAGCCTTCTGAGCTGTTTCCCGAAAAGTCTTGAGAAAATCCCCTTCCACAATAGTAATTGACGAGCCAAACAGATCACGCAGGATTCGAACAAGACCATGATCAATCTCGAAAACCGTCAAATCATCAGTTCTTTCGAGGAGTCCATGGGTCAGAGAACCGATACCGGGGCCAATCTCCCATACCCTTGCCCCAGCGGGAAGCTCCAGGGCGGAGAGAATTCGTCGCCGATGATTGGGGTCCAGAAGAAAATTCTGCCCGAAGCGTTTTTTCAGCTGTATCCCCTGCTCTTCAAGGAGGGCGCGGATCTTCTGTTTTGAGTCCCAAAGATTCAGTTCATTCACTGCATACCTCCGGATCGGCGGGTTCGGCCATTGTAAAGCGGAGACTTGAATAGATCAATCGCACCGCTATTATGCCTCCCACTCCAGCAGCACACAGCATAGCCATGACAGGCGGCAATGTACAGGAAGAAACACAGGAGAAGAGTTCCACCAGTCTCTGTATGGCGCTGTGGAGAAGCCAGAAAAATATGCGCGCCGCCCCGCTGATAAAGGGCAGCCCTGGGAGCAGAAGGAAGAGAATTCCCCCGGAAAGGTAGAGCCAGATAAGGGGAGACAAAACCAGAGTCGCGGCAATTCCCACAGGATTGGTGCTGCCGTAGGCCAGAAGCGAAACTGGAAGAGAACCGAGATAGGCGGAAATTCCCGAGGAGAGCCCCGCTGCGAAGGAGTACGGCAGAAGGCGAAGCAGAAATTTCATAAATACCGGAGTCAGGGCAATCATCCCGGCAAGGGCTGCGAAGGAAAATTGGAATCCCCGGTCGAAAAGAAAGTCCGGTTTTATAATAAGAAGCAGGATAAAACTCTGGAGCAGCAAATCCCGGGTTTCAATCCTGCGGGTGGATCGGGATACCAGAGCAGAACAGCTGAACATTATCCCCGCTCTAAGGAGGGCAGGTGATGGACCGACCAGGAAGAGATACCAGGGAAGAACGAGCATCACTGCAAAGCGGGCCGTCCTTTTCCGCAGGATAGATCCCAGAATTCCGGCTCCGACGGTCATGATAACAGCCAGATGCATCCCCGAAAGTGCCAGCAGGTGACTGCATCCGATTTGTCGAAAACCTTCCTCCAGAGGAGAAAGAAGCCTCTGCTTCGAACCGAAGAGGAGGGCCTCCAGCAGTACGGAGGCCGGTGGCGGGAGTATTGCAAGTCGAAGAAGCAGACTATCTCTTCCGCTTCTTCGGAGCCTGAAAGCTTCAGAAATCCGAATGTCGCTATCCGCAGCTTCAACTACGACCAGAGATTCAAAGGACTTCACATCCAGGAAGTCGGTACTGCGTACCCTCAGTTCCGTCCCCCAGGGAATATCCAGTCTATCTCGGCTCCACCCGATGAATTCACCATGGGCGTCGGCCCAGTTTCCCCGGTGATCGCCAACGTGGAGCAGTTCAAAAAAATGGAGCGATCCCTGCCCGGCAGGGCGGGAATCCCTGATACTGCGGACCTGCAGCAGCTTCGGATTTTCGAGGCCCAGCCATACCTGTCCTTTTTCCGTCTGAAACGAGAGGATAAGAGAAATGCACAGGATAAAAATGGAACAAAAAACCACGCAGTATCGATGGAGAGAAACCGCAATAGCGGCCAGCATCATCGCCGCAAAGATTCCCGGCAGAGGGCTCCATATAATAGAGCAGATGCCCACTGCGGCCAGAAGAATCCAGAACAGGGAATGAAAATCGATTGAACAGCGACGTTCAGCGGCCCAGGATCGCCATACGGGCTTCTTCTCCCGCGTCTCTGATTGTTTTTGAGTAATCCAGGTATCCCAGATAGAGCAGTGCATTGAGTCCCGCCTTTGACTTCAGCTCCCCGAGATTGCGGACAACTGCCAGGGTTATCTGTTCGTCGTATCCCTGGTTGTTTTCCACGAAGGAGTTTATAACATCTAAATACAAGGCGAGACGCACTGCTGCTTCACGGGTACCCATGGAACCCAGGGCTGCAATGGCTTCAAGAAGCGCCGATTTTGATCCAATACCGCGATCCAGTTCCTGTATACACAAATCAAAATGCTGAATGATCAATCCGCTGGCTTCTGCCCAACGCAGTTCCCGCAAGCCTCTGACTGCGAGGCTTC
>Ga0334898_1002155_pt1 | contig 18884 bp, 10 predicted proteins | sample GraSluR3_MG_10_FD_207228 | JGI IMG/M metagenome (GOLD analysis project Ga0334898, IMG submission 207228) | Sludge microbial communities from methane-producing bioreactor in Wageningen University, Netherlands - Granular Sludge_3_08-R3 | ecosystem: Engineered > Bioreactor > Anaerobic >... | reverse complement strand
CTCATATTTGTACAAGAGCCAGGAAGAACTGGACGCACTGACCGGAAAATTAAACAAAGTTTACAACACAAACAGGGTACTTGAAACCCAGATAAGCAACCTGCTGCAGATAGATTTATATGAGGGGTTAAAATTTAACTCTCAGTTAGGCATCTCCTTCTGGCAAAATAAAAAGAATTTTTTCGGGCCATCGGTGATCCACGAGAACAACCAGTCCTCGGCAGAAGCGACCCAGGGTTTAAGGTACGGGCTTAGCGCAGAGACCTATGCTACCTATGACAAGGATATTATAGATAACCATCGGTTAAGTATCCTTGCAGGCCACGCGCTCACATACAACCAGTATGAATACCTGAGTTTGACGGGGGAAGACGGCTCGAGTGATGGCATCAAAACAATAGTTGGTTATAAAAAGGAAAATATCAACGGTTACAGCAATGTTTCTTTAAACAGCATGTTGTCTTACTGGTTAAGAGTGGGGTATGCTATAAAAGAGCGTTACCTGTTCGATTTTAACTACCGGCGTGAAGCATCCTCCCGTTTTGGAAAGGACAAACGATGGGGTAACTTCCCCGCAGTTTCGGCCGGTTGGGTTTTTTCTGATGAACCTTTCTGGAAACCCTTGAACAAATGGCTAACCTATGCAAAAATGAAAGTCAGTTACGGGATAAACGGGAAACAATACCCGGATGATTACCTGCGTTTTAATGAATACACGACTGCAGATATCGGACTTTGGAATCCAAATATGGATGTGAAGACCTACGGAGGGACCACAGCCATTACACCTGATTTTACCAAAATAGCCAACACAAGCCTTTCGTGGGAAGAGAGCCGCCAGTGGAACATCGGGTTAGAGATTACCGGGTTTACGAACCGGGTTTACCTGACCTTCGATGCTTACCATAAATATACCGACGGTTTGGTGTTCGATATTAATTTCCCATCATATTCAGGCTATACTTCTGCGAAAGCCAACCTGATGGACGTTGTCAACCAGGGATGGGAAATGTCGGTTGACGCCCACCTTTTTCCGCGCAACGGCGATTTTACCTGGGAATGGATTGTGAATGTTGCGCACAACGATAATTTTGTGGCGAACCTGCCTTACAACGGCAGGGATTTCCTGAACAAGGGAAAAAATTATGCCTACGTAATGGGGTACCCGTTAAATGTCCCCTGGATGTACGAATATATCGGCCCGGTTCAGGATGTTAATGACCTTCCGGTAAATCCGTTTACAGGTGAACGGCTCCGAAATCAGGATGCCTATCATTACCAGGATGGGAAGTATGTTCCGGGCCTGGCTTTATACCGGGATGTTAACGGGGATTATGTAATTAACAGGTGGGATGATACGGATTATACTTTTCTTACCGGCAAGACATCCAACCCCAAGGTAATTGGTGGTTTAAGCACTGTTATGCGATATAAAAAGTGGAGTATGCGGGTAAACTCCTCCTTTGCCTTCGGGCACTATATTTATAACCGGACGGTTGAATCGAGGCTGAACAGGTACAGTGTGGATGCCAATTACGGGACCTGGTTAAATAAGGCTTCTTATGAATTGCCTTTTGATTTCTGGAAGAACCCGGGCGACAATACCACATACCCCATGATGGTGGTCGGTGTATTCGATGTGGGGAGCTATTACCAGTTCCCGCAATCCTCTTTGTTCCTCGAAAGGGGTGATTACCTAAAGATAAGCGACATAACACTATCGTACACATTTGACCAGCCGTTTATACAGAAAATGCACATAGGCGACATCAGGGTGTATGGTACTGTATATGAAGCATTCCAGTTTCAAAAAGCAAACGTACCTGATGCATCGATGGTTGATGCCAGGGGTTATGATTACGGGAACGGCTATCCGTTGTCCAGGAAATTTATTTTTGGAGTAAATGTTAAATTCTAATTTGTTGACAATGAAAAAAATAATATTACTATTATCGGCAACACTTTTTTTTATATTTTCCTGTACCGATGTATTGGATATGGACCCTGTATCTCTGAACAGCGGGGATCAATTTTGGGATGAAGGGGCCGTATCCGTGGAAAAGGCGACGGCTGGTGTTTATGCCCAGCTTCGAAAACCTTTTGCCGATGGGAGGTGGATTACATACGGGGATCTGGCATCGGAGCTTACCGTGCGTTATAATTCCCATTCGTGGTGGACTTTCTTCCCGGTAACGGAAGGCGAAAGTGGTCGGACATATAATCACGAACGCCTGGAGTGGCTTCGCGACTGGTCGGATTATTTCAAGGTGGTGAGTTCGGCCAACATCCTGATAAAACATACCGAAGAGATGCCCCTTGAGAAGTTTTCTAAAGATGCGGACGAAGCCACGGAGATGAAGAACGGTTACCTTGGGGAAGCCCATTTTATCCGTGCCTTTGCGTATTTTTATATGGTACGTGTATGGGGCGATCTACCTATTTACACAGAAGGGATAGAATCTTCGTCAGGCCTGATCAATGACAATGGGGAGACAAAGGACCTTGCACAGTCACCGGAGACAGATGTACTTCAGTTTATCCGTGAGGATATGGACAAGGCGATCTCGTACCTGGATTACAATACAGATAATTACCAGACAAAAACAATCCGTGCGAACAAGGCAACTGCCTACACATTAAAAGCCCATGTGAACACATGGCTTGCCAACAGGGATGCGTCGGAAGAGAACGCGCTGTTAACCGAGGCGCTGAGCTGCATCGATGCTGTTGAGACCAACGGGGGTTATACCCTGGTGGACTATGACAACCCGGATGCCATGAAAACGATGTTCCGGGGGCGTTCAGGTGAAATGATTTTTGAGATTTATTTTTCAGCAGACAATAATGAATCGTTCAGGTGTTCGTCCGGCGATTTTGGCCGCCTTACGCTTTTCCCTGACAAGACGAATTACACCAATGTTTTTCAGTTGTATAATGAAGACCGGAATAACCTGTATGACCCGGCAGACAAGCGCCAGGCCTTTTTCCGGAACTGGGGGCGCGGCAAACCGTGGTCAGAGATGAACATACCCGGAGATTCCCCTGACGAATGGACAGGTACGACGGTGTCGAAGTATGAATTTTTCGTACATGACGACAAGGAAGACGTGCTGGTAGAAGATGCCTATTATGTTGATGGCTCAATGCCGGTGTTCCGGTTAAGCGGGCTGAAGCTCTTAAAAGCAGAGATATTCGCGAAACTGGACCGTTACAGCGAAGCCCGGTCGGCGCTGGACGAAAGCCGTAACCGTTGCGGGATAGGCGATTTTGAAGGGAGCGACGACGAATTGATAGTTGAAATAGTAAGGGAACGTGCCCGTGAGCTTGTCGGGGAGGGGCATAGTTATTTCGACAGGTTGCGCAACAACTATTTCGATGGCATGACAAGCATGGATGAAGCCCGGATTGCAGGCAAAGGATATTACTGGCCTGTTGCCTACAAGCTGTCATTAACCAACAAAGCGTTAAAACAACAACCTTACTGGAAAGGTAAGGTGCCTGAAATAATTGACTAAAAAAACAAATGAAGATGAAAAGAATAAATATACTGTTAGGCTTATTTTTCCTGGTACTGCTGATATCTTGTGAGAACAACGATTATCTGCTGGATGGGGGCGTACATTCCCCATACGTGGATAAGACGACTTTTGATTTTTTAAGCTCACATCCGGAACTCGACACTTTTGCCTATTTAGTTGACAGGGCAGGATTACGTGATGCAGTAAACAGCCCGGATGTTACCCTTTTTGCCTGCACCGACTACTCGGTACGGATTTACCTGAGGATGATCAACAACTACCGGAGGGCTGCCGATCCACATGCTCCCGAGTTTACGGTTGACAGCATTCCCCAGACCTCTCTGGATTCGTTGCGGATGTATATAATCGGGCAGGAAGTAGTGAGGGAAGATTTAAACAAGGAAGGTACCATTTACCGTACGAACCTGAACGATTCGGCGAAAATATATTTAACCCCGATGGATGAGTTGCACTACGGGTATAAATATTCCGATTTTATGAGGGAGCTTCCTGAGATAATCTGGTACAGCCGCAAGAGGGGCGATCATTTTGATGCATGGGACTTCAACCCCATAACCATTGCTGACGAGGAGGAACGCATGAGGGAAACCGATGAAAAGGTGAAAACCAGGACTTCAGGGATTATTACAACCACAGGCATAGTCCACGTACTGGACGGGATGCATCCCATGATATTCCGTAAAGGGGACAGCGGTCCCGGTATTTAATTTTAACCATAAAATAATTTAGATATGAGATTTATCAAGCTAATTAAAATAAAGCCGGTTGCGGGTATTGGATTGTTGTTGTTTTGTCTGATGTCCTGTCAGGAGCCGGAACAGTTTGGTTTTTTAAGCGATAATATGTCGTCGAAGGTGGACACTATTTATGTTGACCGGGGCATATCCAAAACCTCGCAGGCCCCCTTTTATGATCTGTCAACGCGTCCGTATCATTTTTCTTTCGGGGAAATACGTAAAGAAGATGGCACGGTAAGCACGCAGATGACCGAAGAAAAGGATGTGAGGCTTTGGACCGATGCATTTTTGCCCAGGGTTGACGTAACAGAAGAAGCGGTAATGTCCAAATTGCAGGATACTTTGATCCCACCACTGCTGATAAACCCGTTGACCGGTGTGATGCAGTTTACAACAGCCACGAAATATGTTGACGAATCAGATATTTTTAATATCGATTTGAAAGTTTCCAACATTGCCGGCGAGAAACTACTAAAGGATTATGTTGTAGCCAAATTATCTTCCGAGGGCAAGCTTTGGGAAGTTAACCTTACCTCCACGTCGATTGCCTATATTCTGCTGGGTGATGAAGGGAAATCTCATACAGCCTTTACTTATTACTACGACAGGGCCAACCTGATGAAGACGATTGAAGACGGCACGGCAGATTTTGTCAAAGTAACCCGGATAAGCGAAGAACCGGCCAAAGGGGTGAAAGTATATTTCCGTTTTATCGATAAAAACGGGAACATCTTTCCGGGCGATGCGATTAAACTAAGACCGTGGGGAGATGATATTCTGCCTCATTATGGCGATAATTCGATTAATACAGTAGTTACCGACACAGGGATAGAATACAATTTTCCGATGGTTCCCTGGCCTGCTGTTAATTATATGTGGGACCCGGGTTTGTCATACTATCTCTCGGAACAGATGCCTGTGGCGCAGATAGATACTGTTGCCTTATTTAGCGATTCAAGGAACAATGTGCCTCCCGAAGAGAGGCGCCCGTCCAATTTTGTGGAATATACGGGATTTTACCTAAGTATCAGGACAGGCTTCCGGATTTTAAGCCCCGGCACCTGGGAAATTGAGTATCACTTCCCGTTTATTACCAAACAATAATTTTAGTATTAAAAAATCAGTGGTGTCCGGTAAAAATTGTTTTTTAGAAATAGAAACAGAATAAAATGAACATCCTATTGAAAATAAATTATTTGCAGTTAACGGCTAAAGCCAGTTTTTCTTTCTTCAAATTTAACCCCCGGCTTAAGCCGGGGGCAATAAATCCACATTATTCAAGGGCTTCAGCCATTAATCTTTTATTTAACCGGACACTATTGTTAAAAAAATATAAAATGAAGATCAGTAAATATTTCACATTGAATTGCTTTGTTCCGGTTGTGGTCATATTTTTAACTGTTATTAATCTGATAGCTGTAGTACCTGATTCGTCAGCCCAAATAACCACGGGAACCTTGATTAAAGAGATGGCAGATTTAAAAAGGCTGGCTGAATATCCGTCACCGTTTTACAATACGGTGCAGTATTCATCGTATGACCGTCGGAGCACTTTCCCGGATGCTCCGGATTGGTTTGCAAATGCCGACGGTTTCGGTGGTGAACCTGTTCCTGGTTTTGAAAAGGTTTTAAAAGAACCCGACAGTGAAGGGATCGGGGAATATTTAATCTGCGACGTGGAGGGCCCTGGTGCAATTGTTAGGCTTTGGACTGCTGCCATAAATGGTACAATTCGCCTCTACCTCGACGGGGAAAAGGAGCCGGCTTACGATGGCAGCGCCTTTGATTTTTTCACCAATACTTACCATGCGCTTTTTGAAGAAAATGAGGCGAACCAGAAAGGTACTTTTACCCAAAACATGGCAGGCTATTATCCGGTACCATTTTCTAAAAGGTGTAAAATAATATGGAGAGGAAACATCAAAGATTTACATTTTTATCATGTAAATATGCGGTTGTATGAAAAAGGAACAAGCGTAAAAACGTTCAGTACTGAAGATATTCGGAAATTTTCAGAAGAAATAGAGAATGCCGGCCAGGTTCTAAAAAATACTGATTTAAATTACAATACAGGAAAGGGAGACTCTGTTCGTTTCGCTTCCCGTTTGGAAGCCGGTGAGGAGAAGGAAATACTGCACATTAACGGGAGCAAGGGTATTACCTGTTTTGAAATGCAGGTTATTGACAATGATTTGGAAGAAGCATTGAGACAGACAGTTTTACGTATTTCGTTTGACGGAGCTTCCGACCCGCAGGTGCAGTCTCCGGTGGGCGACTTTTTCGGGACTGCACCCGGCATAAATCCATATCAGTCATTGCCATTCACGGTCACAAAAGAGGGCCGAATGATATGTCGTTATTTTATGCCGTTTAGCGACTCGGTATCCATTAAAATTGAAAATTTGAGAGATAAGGCAATAACGGTTGCAGGAAAGGTGGTCACAGAAGAATACGACTGGGATAAAAACCGTTCGATGTATTTCAGGGCCAAATGGAGAGTTAGTCACGATATGAAAGCTTCCTATTTGCAGCCAAGTGACATTCCCTACCTTCAAGCCAGCGGGAAGGGTGTATTTGTGGGGGCAGCGGCGCACCTCATGAACCCGTCGGATGTACCATCGACCTATGGCAACTGGTGGGGAGAGGGCGACGAGAAGATATTCGTCGACGGCAACCCATCGCCGGTATTTTTCGGTACAGGCTCTGAAGATTATTTCAATTATGCGTGGTCTTCGCCCGATATTTTTTATCATGCCTATTGCGGTCAACCACGCAACGACGGACCGGGGACACGGGGTTTTGTAACCAACTACCGGTGGCATGTTATCGACGAAATTCCGTTTAAAGAACAATTCGCATTTTATATGGAGCTACTCAGCCACGAGCCGGTTCCCGGCTTTAGCTACGCGAGGATAGCCTACCATTATGGTTTCCGGGGGATGCACGATGACAATGTGCGGATATCGAAAGGTGATGTCCGAAGGCCTGAATTGCCAGACAAGTGGTATCCACGTGCCGTGAAAGGTTCGGCCAATTCACTGTTTTACCAGGCAGAAGAATTACTTTCCGCCGGGAATAAAAACACTGGAATGGTTTCCGGCACCTTGTGGGCAGGTGGCGAGCTTTTGGAGTGGCAGCCAAATAAAAAGGGCGAAAAACTGGTTCTTAACTTTCCGGTTTTGGAAGACGGCAAATATGTAATCCATATCACGGCCCGCTTAACAGGAGATTCAGGAAAAATTCGTGCAAAAATAAACGGCGTTGCTTTTAATCCGGACCAGGAAATAATCGATCTGGAAACAGGAGACGGGATCCTTTCACGGACTCACCAATCAGCGCCAGTCACCTTAAAAAAAGGCGCCTCTGTTTTAACGCTGGAATCGCTGGAGGCAAAACCTGTGGCCGTTGATTTTATTTGGGTGCAGAAAAGCTATTATTGACCTGAAAATTACAGTAAGAGAGTGTTATGGATTTATTTTCACGAAGAAATTTTATAAAGACAGGAGCTTTGGCTTCAACGAGTTCTGTCCTTGCAGGGAATTTACTTTTGCCATATTACAGCAAAGCTTCAGAAAACACAAAAGGTATTATCAGGATTGATCCAACTCCACAATTTGACATTGCACCTACCCTTTTTATGCAGTTCCTTGAACCACTTGGCACTACCGATCCTGCTATTGAGGCCGCATGGGATTACCGGCGCGACGATTGGCGGGAGGATGTGGTCAGATGCGTTGCAGACCTTTCACCGGGGATGATACGGTGGGGCGGAAATTTTACCCGCTATTACAAATGGAAGGAGGGAATTGGCCCGCCAGATAAGCGCCCCTGGATGTATAATCTCTCCTGGGGAGGAAAAGAAACCAACCGGGTTGGCACACATGAATTTATTGATTTCTGTCGCCGGGTAAATGCAGAGCCCTTGTTAGGTGTTAATTTTATGAGTGATGGCATTGAATATTTTAAAAAGACCTTCCACGGCCAGAATCGATATGGAACATTGGAAGAAGCACTGGAATGGGTCTCCTACTGCAACGACCCGGATAGCCGGGAACGTAAATTGAACGGTGAAACCGCCCCATTTGATGTAAAATACTGGCAAGTGGGAAATGAAACCTCTTATACCGGAGAAGATGGCTTTAGCCTCGACGAAGCGATTATTCATACACGTGAATTTGCAAAAGCAATGAAACTTCGCGATCCTTCCATTAAGATTATTGGATGGGGTGATGTCCCGGATGTTTCAGGATTTAAAGGAAAAGAAGATGAAAAGGATAATGAATTTTGGGCATCAAAAATGCTGGGGGAAAATGGTGATCTTCTGGATATGATAGCCATTCACATGATGGGGATTTATCCTGAAAATACCAGGTCACTTACCGGATTTGAGTATTTTAAATATCCTGAAGAAGCATGGAATGAATTGCTGGAACTGGCTAAGATTGCGGAGTATAGGTTGTCAAAACTGAAAGGGATTATTCAATCAATCGGAAGCGAAGCGAAAATTGCAGTTACCGAAGGACACCTTTCTTTATCGCCTTACAATACAAATACTATTTTGATGAACTGGCTTTCGGCGGCCTACCATGCCCGTACGATGAATACATACCTTCGCCATGCGGACAGGGTCTCCATTTGCACCGGAGCTGACTTTTTCGGTACCCGGTGGACGGTAAATGCGGTTAAACTTCCGGTACCCGGCGGAGAATCATATTTACTCCCAATTGGTGTTATTATGAAATTATATAAAAAACATAGTGGAAACAAAGGGGTAAAAATATCGGAATTTCCCGAAGAATTGGATGTTGCTGCCACCCGGAAAGGAGATAAGCTGTTCCTGCATATTTTGAATACACAGTTTTCTTCTCCGGTAAAAATTGATGTGAATGTCGATGGTTATTCTGTTTCGTCTGCAACGATATATGAAATTGCACCAGACGAAAAATTCGCTTATGTGGATGACGCACACCGGGATACCTTTAACCCTGTTGAAAAACAAATTCAGAATCCTTCGGAATTCATTATCCAGCCAGCCTCGGTTAATGTTATTGAACTTCATCTTAAAAATTAAAAAAATGAAAAGTTCAGTTTGTTTTTTCATTGTTGCAATATTTGTTTTTCCCGTCAACGATTGTTTGGCTGAAAGGGGAGAAAAGCATTCCGTTAATGCAGAAAATGAACCGTCAGAATTAGAGAAATTTCTTATAAAAAAAGATGAACTAACGCTCAGGTTAGAGGTTGAAAAACCTGAGCGGAAAATATCTTTTCAGAACTACACCGGAGGTTATGCTGCATGGAAAAAAGAAGCCGTCGATAAATTTACCGGGTTGATTTCATATGCGCCGCCTGATGCACGGAATGTCACTGAACTCAGGTCGGCTAAAATCGATGGGGTTACCTACCATGCTTTGGTCATGCAGGTTGGCGCTGAGCTTTCCATCCCGGCTTATCTGCTTGAACCGGAAGGAGAAGTTAAGGGAGCAGTAATGGCGATCCAGGGCCACGGTTCAGTCGAAAATGTAATTGGATTCAATGAAGATTACCATCATAAATTTGGTTACGAACTGGCCAAAGACGGGTATCTTGTTCTTGCCCCGATGTTAAGAGGATTTAGCGCTTTAAGTGACCTGTGCGAACAGACTCCCGTCGATCGGCTCGATTACTGGGTATCCTATTCCCAGTTTACTCTAGTAACACATTTAAATTTGTATGGTGAAACATTAATCGGTAAAACCATTGAAGACTTGATAGCATGGGAGAATTGGCTGTTTGACCAGTATAATTTAGAAGAAATCGCGGTGGCGGGGATATCTTATGGCGGCGATCTGGCTCTTTACTATCCCGTCTTTTCAGAAAGGGTTAGCAAAATCTTTTCAAGCGGTTCCCTGGGGTCGTTCAGTCTTATATTTTCGCGTAGCTACAACGCTCCCGCCCACGGAGTACCGGGGATATTAGAATGGCTTGACAGGAGCGATATTGCCGGATTGAATGCACCGCGGCCAATTATGCTCCATTACGGCGAGCTTGATACTCCTTCAGAAACCAATTATTCTGCCTCCTACAATGAATCAGTGGAGCAGTCAGTCAGTGAGTTGCGAAAGATTTATTCACAGGAGCAGGCAGAAGATAAAGTATCTGTTCATGTAACGCCTGATAGACACCATGAGATGGATGTTGAAACATTGAAGGCATTTTTAAATGATAACACTCGATGAGAAATTGGGTCAAATGAAAAAATTGGAGAATCACCTTTTACATTTTAATGTTTCGGGCAAATTTTTAATTTTCCTGTTGATTTTAATTTTGGCGGCGGGCTGCCAATCGGGTTCTTATCCGGATTATGTGTTTAAAATTACAACTGAAGAAACAGCCCCGACACCCGTCAGTCCATTGCTGTACAGCCATTTTATTGAAATTGGCTTTGGTTACCAGATAGCGCCGTTAATGGCCGAACGTTTTTTTAACCGCAGCTTCGAGAAATTCCCCCCTTACAACGGAAAAAGCAAAAACTCGTTTGGCTTACTGCTAAAGGACGGCCGGTACATTAAAGACTGGAGTGGTGAAGCCTGGTTCCACAGCGGTTATGAACACGACAACTGGTATGTTGCGCCGGGGCAACCGAACAACCCGGCAATAATCACCGATGAATCGACCTATTTTGTTAAAGAATCCCCGGAGATTGATGTCAGCATGGAGCTTGTGGAAGGAGGCTGCGGTCACGGGGCGCAAAGCATCCGTGTAACCAACAGGGAACAGGGTCGTTGGGGTGGTTTTGCGCAGGACGGCAAATATTTTGAGCAAGGGAAGAATTACTATTTCAGCGGTTATTTGAAATCCGCGTCAGGAGAAGAAAGTGTAGAGGTTCGGTTTTCCCGGCAGGGAAAATGGGACGAACCTTTCTTTTCAATCCGCTTTGAACTGGATGACGACTTTAAAAAATATGAATGTACGGTTCCTTATACAGGGCCTTCGGAAAAAGTAACATTTTCGTTGTTTCTTTCCCCTGAAACCAGCATTGAGGCAGATGCGTTTTCGCTGCTTCCCGAAGATCATTTTTACGGCTGGAAAAAATCGACAGTTGAAGTAATGAAAAAGCTCAACCCTGGTCTTATACGTTTTCCGGGCGGCTGTTTCGCCTCCTTTTACGACTGGAAGAACGGCATTGGCGACAAAGACTTGAGGCAACCTGAGCCATCCTATTTCTGGGGCGGACTGAACAATAACGACCTGGGAACGGATGAATTTGCAATGCTTTGTAATGAAATCGGAGCAGAAATGATGTTGTGCGTCAACATGTACCTTCCCGGAAAAAGGAACTATCTGGACAGCGAGCGGAATCCGTGGCAGTACTCCGATTATGATCTGCCACAGTTCACAGATCAGGAAAAAGGGATAAATGATGCTGCAGATTGGGTTGCCTACTGTAATTTAAAAGAAGGTGAACATCCGATGGCCGATCTTCGTGTGAAGAACGGGCACAAACAGCCGTTCGGGGTCGGATACTGGGAGATGGACAATGAAGCAGTCCGGTGGCTTTCAGCGGAAGACTACGCCCGCGAAGTCGTAAAATATTCGAAAGCTATGAAAGCTGTTGATCCGACCATAAAAATCGGAATGATAACCTATGACTATACCGAAAAAATACCGGAGATGCTTAAAATCGCAGGAAAATATGTTGATTTTTTTGCCGACAGGGACGATTGGCAGGAAGGCAGGGTAGAGGAGTTGATTGTCATGCTGGACAGTTACAATTCAAGGAACGGCACTAAAATCAGGTACTGCAATACCGAATGGCAGGTACATCCTTACGGGGCGCCAAATCCGAAGGAAGAAGTGGACGAACGCTTTCTGTATGGTCACAGAACAGAAATAAAACGGGCAATGGTACTTGGCACGTGGTACTGTGGCCTGAAAACGGCAGGATACCTGATGCACTGGCACAGGCAAGGGGGAATCGTCAGTTTCATTAACTTCAACAATTTGTCGAACACCCACGGACAGGCTGTAATAGAAACTCCCAAAGAAGGAGCTTACCTCACTGCTCCGGGCAAAGTTTATGAACTACTTTCCAGAACGCCGGCACGCCGGCCTTTGATCATTGAAGGGTACGAAGCCGAAAGAAATGATATGGTGCAGGGGCAGGCTGCCTACAGTTTAACAGGGGACACACTGGTTGTTTACGCGTTGAACCGCACCGACACGGCAAGGGTAATGGAGTTTGACTATTCATTGCTGGGAAAGGATTTTACCGGAATGAATATTTCTATACTCGACGCAGACGACGTATTTACGCGGAACAAAATCGATATGCCCGATGAAATAAGAAGGACAGACAGGGTTGAAAAAACAGGAAGTGACCACATGAGGCTGCAAAGCCCGCCACGGTCATTTACGCAGGTTGTGTTGACAAAACAAAAATGAAACGGTAAAAACAATATTTACACAAAAATTTAATAAAAGGAGTTTATGAAAAACAGGTTTAATATACAAGCATTTAAAAAGTTTTTCTATTGCATTACCTGTCTGATTGTTGGCCTTATGCTGAATTACCACCAGGCAACATCCCAGAATCTTTCCTATCCGTTAGCCGGAGCCGATTCACTGACTCCTCCACGTTCCCATTATTTCGACTGGATTAACAGCCAGTATGAGGGGACGACAGAAGAACAAACCTTGATCAATCTCGACTTTTTTCAATGGTTGCATGATCAGTATGGTATGAAGTTAGATATTTACTCTCTCGATGTCGGAAATATTGACGATGGTCCTTATACTGCCGGAGTCGGAAGGTTAATACCGTATCATTACGGATCCACTGATTCGCGGGAATTTAAAGAGCAATTCCCCAATGGTTTTGCTCCGTTGGTGGAAAAAGCCGGTTCATTTGGATGCAGGCTCGGTATATGGCTGGGACCCGATGGGTTTGGTACAACACCTGAGGAAGAAAACAAAAGGAAGGACTTAATGGTTGGTTTCTGCCGTGATTATAATTTTCTTTTGTTTAAACTCGATGGAGTTGCCGGTCCTTTTCGGGAGGAAAAGGCGGGAGTTTTAATAGAGACGTTGAAAGAATGTCGCAAGTACACACCCGATTTGATAGTCAGTTCGCAAAGAATTGATTTTGGCGAAGCGGAACCATATATTACGCATCATCTTTGGGAGGGAGTGGAAACTTACGTGGACGTTTTTGTTAATAATCATTCGACAGCGCCACATCATCGCGCCGGTTCACTGGAAAGGAAACTGACTCCCAATCTTGACCGGATGTTTGATGATCATGGCGTTTGTTTTTCTTCATGTCTCGATTACTGGGAAGATGAGATGATACTCCAAATGTTCAATCGCAGCCTGATCCAATCAGCTCAGTTTTATGGCAATCCCTGGTTTTTGCGTGATGATGAATATCCGCGGTTTGCCCGTTTAATGAATTTGCAAAGGCAATACAGGGACATTCTGGTTCATGGGTTTCAATTGCCGGAGCAACAATACGGGCCTTATGCCGTGTCGAGAGGCGATGACAACACCAGGTTAATTACCCTGCGGAATCTTTCCTGGGAGCCTAAAACGTACTTGGTGAAGTTGGATGCCTCTGTGGGATTAAAACAAGTCAATGAAGTAAATGTGAAGCAATATCATCCAACCGAAAGAACTCTTGGCTCTCATAAATGGGGCGAAACAATTCCGGTGGAGGTGGGCCCGTATCGCACATGCCTTCTTAAAGTCGGTTCGTCACAAGAAACGGAATTCGAAGTAAAAGGATGTGATTATGAAATTATTAGGGATATTCCGGGGAAACCTCTTCAAATTAACCTGATAGGCGATCCGGGAACAAAAACCAGGGTTGAGATCATACCCGGTTCTCGGATATTCGAAAAAGGTATTATTAATGGCGAAGAATACAGAATCAAAGCTCTTGAAAAGGGACTGGACATAACTTTTCCGGGAAGGAAATTAACAAAAGAACCTCACCGGAAGTTGGGAGAACCGGATCGTTTGAGAGAAATACCGGCAGATGCCGAGGCGTTATTTGAGGCTACTTGTTTTGCAGCCGACAATAATGCCCTCGAAGTACGTTGCATTCAACGTTCGGGAGAGTCAAAAATTCCCGAAGTAAATGCATGCCGGGAAGCATTTTTTAATGATCCCATGTTCGTAAATCGCGGGATTTGGGATAAAAATTTATTTGACGGAGACTTGAATACTTTTTTCATGGCAAGGTTGAAAAATAAAATGTTTCGTCTCGATTTAGGAGAAATTCAGCCACTTGATGAGATTATAATTAAAATACGGGATCGGGTGGAATATGATCTCAACCCGGAAATGAATTCTTTCTCGGAAAAAGCTTATGCTGAAGTATCGGATGATTTGGCACGCTGGGATACAGTTCAGTTAGATTATCAGGGTGCAGGTACGATTGCACGCGTACGGTTAAATGAAAATAAACCGGTTCGCTATCTTCGTATTGCAGGTGCACCAAGACGCATAGCCGAAGTTGAAGGTTATCTTAATGACAAACAAGCTGACCGGACCAAATGGCGTGCGTCGAATCTTTTTGAAAGCTATAGAAATAACCCGGCAGAAAATGCCTGGAAGTTTGATTTTACGTTACAGGAGTTGGCGCCTAACAGTTATTTGTCGGTTGCGTTGAACGGTGAACATGGAAATGAGGGAGCATACGCCGCGTTAAAAATAGAAGATCAGTACATCGGGGCACCGGACCGTGCGGTTTCATTTCCCAGTAATACATGGGAATATTTCAATGTAGAGAGTGAAAGCAATTATACTTACTACTTTCCTATGCTTCCTGAATATATCGGAAAAAAAATTGAGGTGGTTATACTGGGGTTAAAAAGTGGCAAAGCCGAATTTAAACCGGAAGTATGGCTTTCTGCATATCCTGATCTAAGAGAAAAAATATTAGTTGAACTTAATTAAATAGTTAGTATGAAAACAAGAATATTAACCAGGTTCTTTTTTCTATTACTGCCGTTTGCTTTTCTTGGTTGTACGGAAAAAAATTACAATTGAATCGTTGTTGCAGGAGATGTCCGATCGCGGGCAACTCACTTATTCTCCGGGAGGGCAATATAAACTCAAACAAGTCAGCAGTTACAATCGCGAAACAGTGGCTAAGGGGGAACCGGGATGGTATGCCAATGGTGACATGTCGTATTTTGTACGCGTAGAAAACAATAACAACCGCCGTGAGTTTGTGTTGTTCGATCAGGATGGCCCCGGTGCCATTGTTCGTTGGTGGATGACCTTCTGGAGAGCTGAAAACGGTACTTTAAGAATTTATTTGGATCATGATTCGATACCTGAAATTGAGGGTGCTCCGTTTGACATAATCAGCGGGGGAATGCTGGCAGAAGCCCCTTTCAGCCAATCGGTGCCCGATGCAGCTCCGCTGAACGAACGGGGACATAACTTGTATGTGCCGATACCTTTTGACAAGCATTGTAAGGTAACGTACGAATGTGATTCGCTTATTGAAAAGGACAACCATTTCTGGCCCGATGTATTTTATAATATTTGTTATCGCGAATATGAAGATGGGACTAAAATGGAAACATTTTCAATGGAAGCGCTTCAAAAAGCAAAACAATCGTTTGATAAAACAAAGGTCGCTCTGTTGGCTGATTTTTCGTCTGACAAAATCATAGAAACCTTTGATGAGGTGGTACTCCCCGGAGATTCCCTCATGTTCTCTATCAATGAAGAAAATGCAGCGATTTCTTATTTAAATTTAAAAGTTACTAGCCCAAACCCGGAACAGGCATTGCGCTCAACAGTATTATCCGCAGAATTTGACGGGCACCCGACAGTTTGGGTACCTGTGGGTGAATTTTTTGGAACAGGTTATCAAACATTTCCACACAAAACCTGGGTGAATGAAACGACAGCGGAGGGGGAAATGTATTCGGGGTGGATAATGCCTTTTCAGAAACAGGGCAAGCTGGCATACGTCAACTACGGAAATGATACCATTCAGGTGAAAGGAGAAATTGGTTTGTCGGCATACAAGTGGGAACCCAATAGTATGTATTTTGGTGCATGCTGGCACGAACACCGGCACCTGAAAACCCGAAACAGTAAAGATTGGTTTTTCGATATGAACTATGTCGATATTGAAGGGAAAGGCCTTTATGTTGGCGACCAGGTAACTTTATTCAATATGGCAAATACCTGGTGGGGTGAAGGAGATGAAAAGATTTTTGTCGATGGTGAACAGTTTCCGTCAAGTATAGGTACGGGGAGTGAAGATTATTACGGGTATGCGTTCGGCCGCCCGGAACCATTCTCCAATCCTTTTGTTTCGCAACCGACGGGAGAGGGAAATTTTGTGCCGGGGATGACGGTAAATATGCGGCACCGTTCACTCGATGCTATTCCATTCAGTACGTCGATTAGTTCAAATATTGAAATGTGGCACTGGGCATCAACCTGTATCAATTATGCACTGACATCTTATTTTTATGTGCAGACCCCTTTCGGGATAAACATCAGACCCAATGTGGAAAGCGTAAAACAAACTGTTGCGACATCAAAAGATAATTTTTACAGCAATTCAGAAAGTGAAAATGATTGTTTTACGATTGAAGAGTTGAATGATGATTCTCAGGATTAATAAAACTTCTTTTTAAACGGAAGATAAAATGAGTTTTTAATAGTTCATCTAACCATTATATGCGAAGAAGTAAATTTATCATCGTTTTAATACTTGTGATTTGGTTCGTTATTTCATTTGTGACTAACATTATAGGGCCCATAATGCCAATTCTAATCAGTACTTATGAACTGAGCTTGACGATGGCGGCATTTTTACCCTTTTCAATGTTTCTCGCTTATGGGATTATGTCCGTTCCGGCCGGTGCGATAATGGAAAGGTACGGTGAAAAAATGTCCATGTTCATCGCTTTTGGATTGACATTTACGGGCTCGTTCCTTTTTGCTTTAATACCATCTTATGAAATAGCGCTGCCCTCATTATTTATAATCGGTATTGGAATGGCCATGTTGCAGGTTATTATTAATCCGTTAATGCGGGTTGCCGGCGGAGAGGAACATTTTGCGTTTTTTTCTGTCCTCGGGCAACTGGTATTTGGCGCTTCGTCGTTTATAAGTCCTCATGTATTTAAGTACCTGATGCACGAATTATCCAATGATGCCGGGAACAGTAATTTGTTTGTCTATTGGCTAAGCCGGATAACACCTGAGGATCTCCCGTGGAGTTCACTATACTGGATTTTTACATTCGTTTTTGTATTGATGATATTAATTATCAGGTTCGTGAAGTTTCCCAAAGTAGATCTTGTTGAAGATGAAAAACCGGCTGCAGTTGAGGTTTACAAAAGCCTTCTGAAAAAACGGAATATAATATTCTTCTTCCTGGGGATAGTAACTTATGTAGGAACAGAACAGGGAATTGCGAACTGGATGAGTAAGTTTTTGATGACTTATCATGACGTTGACCCGGAAGGAGCGGGGGCTTCGGCAGTTTCCTGGTTTTGGGGATTGATGTCGGTAGGTTGCTTGTCGGGGTTGGTTTTACTTAAAATTTTGGATTCAAAGTTAGTCCTCCGTGTATTTACCGTTTTGGCAATGTTTGCCCTGGGGATTGCCCTATTTGGCTCAGCAACACTGTCCCTGATGGCATTTCCGGTCACTGGTTTTTTTCTCTCGGTTATGTTTTCAGTCATATTCTCACTGGCCTTGAATTCAGAGAAAAAGTACCACGGAGCATTTTCGGGGATACTTTGCTCAGGGATTTTAGGCGGCGCATTGGTTCCCCTGATTGTCGGCTGGCTGGGGGACATGGTTGGCCTGAAAATGGCAATGCTGTTTCTCTTTATCACATTGTCCTATGTTTTTAGCATTTCATACTGGGCAAAGCCATTGATTAATAATAAAACTGTCAGACTGAAAAGAAGGGTCAAAAATAGTTCCTCAGGGACACAATAGATTATATCTGTATTTAAATTCTATCAACAAAAATTAATAAAAATGATTAAATCAAAAGTTGGATTCATTGTTTTTGGTGTACATAAAGATGGTTTGCAGGATCCGGCAGGCACACCTTTTATTGACGAAAAATTAGTTGAAAACGCTAAAAATGCACTTACCGAAGCCGGGCTGGAATTGGTTGTTTATGACACCATTCTGGCAACAAAGGGAGAAGTAAAAGAATGCTTCGGCAAATACAAAAAGATGGATGACATCGATGCAGTTATTCTTTTTTCGGGCACGTGGGTGTGGTCGGCTCATATGATCGGGGGAATACGCGATTTTGCTGCTACCGGGAAAGGAATTGTCCTGTGGGTTAACCCGGGGAGCCAGGGCTGGAGGCCTGTGGGCGGACTTGTAATGCAAGGCGCAATGAAAGAGGTTGGGCTTCCGCACAGGTTTGTGTATGGCAAATATGATGATCCTAAAGAAATAGAAAAGATTGTTTCTTATTGCCGGGCAAGCGCCCTGAAAAACAGATTAAACATGAGTACGATTGGTACGTTTGGCGGTCGGGGTATGGGACAAACTTGCGGAGTGGCAGATCCATCACAGTGGATGAAAATGTTCGGAGTAGATATTGATTCACGTGATACCTCTGAAA
>Ga0334898_1002153_pt1 | contig 18901 bp, 10 predicted proteins | sample GraSluR3_MG_10_FD_207228 | JGI IMG/M metagenome (GOLD analysis project Ga0334898, IMG submission 207228) | Sludge microbial communities from methane-producing bioreactor in Wageningen University, Netherlands - Granular Sludge_3_08-R3 | ecosystem: Engineered > Bioreactor > Anaerobic >... | reverse complement strand
ATTTGCCGCGATCGTATCAGCGTTAATTTTTCCCGGCCACGGGCGTCGTTCAGCGCCTGTAAATCGTTTTCGGTGGCTTTTCGGTAAATGGTATTCAACGTGTAACGCCGCGGATTTTTTACTTTGCGGCTAAACTGTTTTTCGGCCAGATAACCGGTAAGGGTTACCTCGCCTACATCATGCCCGGGTGTGGTAGCCACAACAACCCGATCGCCTCTTTTAAGCGGCATTCCTTCGGTATTTCTGTAAAATTCTTTTCGTGTAGTTTTGAATTTAACTTCTACTATATCAGACTGGTCCGACGTATCGGGTAAATCGTTCAGCCAATTGTAAACATCAACTTTTTCTTCAGTATTTATAGTATTGAACGCGCATCCTGCACAACTCATATCTTCCCCTTCTTTATTATTTCAGGCACAAAGATCGAAAAAAAGATTGAAATGTCGTAAATTATGCTTGTCTAATTTAAAAATGTAAAACGATGGAACCATCAGAAGTATTTGGAAGTATTAACTATCTGGCTGTTATTGTGGCCGCTCTCTGTTCGTTTATCGTCGGTTGGATTTGGTACGGACCATTATTCGGAAAAATCTGGATGAAACTGCACGGTTTTTCAAAAGATGATTTAAACGAAGGCACATTGTCTATGCCGGTTATTATGATTATAAATTACATTGCAACTGCCCTGGCAGCCCTGGCTATTGCCATGTTTATCGGCCCCGAAGCCAACGCCGGTTTCGGCATTTTTGCCGGAATAATGATTGCTGTTTTTTGGATTGGCACCAGCCGGTTAAACGATGTACTTTACGAGCGGAAACCCTTGGGATTGTTTTTTATAAATGTGGGTTACACGTTGGTTATTTACGTCATTATGGGTGCAATACTGGGCGCCTGGCACTAATCGTTTTTTTACGGATGGCATCTCGCCGGGAGGTGCTGTCCGTCGTCTTTACCTCCACCCAGGATAAATACCGTAAAAATTTTATACTAATTTTTATGGTCAACCGTAAAATTTTTATACTAATTTTTATGGTCAACCGTAAAAATTTGTATTTTTGAAAAAAAATAAACAATGATTTACCGGTATATTCAGAAAGAATGTTTGAATCACTTGGCAAAAAGCAGAAAAGTAATGTTGATTTATGGCCCAAGGCAAGCAGGAAAAACTACTCTTGTGAAAAATCTGGAGAAAGAATCGGGATTAAGGGCCTTGTATCTTTCAGCAGATTTAAGTAAAAATGAAAAACTTTTAATACAGCGTGACTTAAAAGTTTATTCTGATCTCACTGAAGGATACCAGCTTTTAATTATTGATGAAGCGCAACGTGTACCGGATATTGGCCTGGTTCTAAAAATCATGTATGATGAAATGCCACATTTGAAAGTCATTGCAACTGGCTCATCTTCCTTTGATTTAGCAAACAGTGCTTCAGAACCGTTAACCGGTCGTAAGCGGATTTTTCATCTGCTACCTTTGTCTTTGGAAGAGATTTCCGGTGAGATGAACAAATATGAATTGGATCAACAATTAGAAGATTTGTTGATTTATGGTTTGTATCCTGAAGTTTACACGAGCAGTTCGAATGAAAAAAAGGAAATTCTGGAAGACATTAGTGAATCGTATCTGTTTAAAGATGTTTTGCAACTAACAACCGTCAAATATATCGCAAAAATCAGGGATCTGCTTCGCCTGATAGCTTTTCAGGTCGGTCAGCAGGTTTCCATTCATGAGCTAACCAACAAGCTGGGAATTAACCGCGAAACTGTTGAGCGTTACATCGATTTGCTGGAAAAAGCATTTGTAATATTCCGACTGCCAGCCTTTAGCCGTAATCCCCGAAACGAGGTATCCAAAATGGATAAAATTTATTTTTACGACAATGGCATTCGAAATATTTTAATCGATAACTTAAAACCGCCTGATTACAGAACAGATATCGGAAATCTTTGGGAAAACTTTGTTGTAGCTGAACGCAGGAAACAAATACTATATCACAGAAAAAATGTACATTCCTATTTTTGGCGAACCTATTCAGGTACAGAAATAGATTATGTAGAAGAGACAGATACAGGCTTTACCGGTTATGAAATTAAATTGAACAAAGATAAATTCAGAATACCCAAAGCCTGGAAAACTGAATATAACGGAGAATTAAAACTAATTAACCGTAAAACTTACCTTGATTTTTTGTTGAAAAATAATGGCTGAACCAACCTCTGAATATTTTTATCGGGAAATCCAAACCACTATCTTTGTTTCCCAATGACTGATGCAAAAAAATATGTGGAAACGCCCTTGATGAAGCAATACTACAAAATCAAGGACAAACACCCTGATGCGGTTTTATTGTTCAGAGTAGGCGATTTTTATGAAACCTTTGGTGAAGATGCCATAAAAGCTGCCGAAATTCTGGGGATTACATTAACCCGCCGGGCCAACGGAGCCGCCAGTTATGTAGAACTGGCCGGATTCCCGCACCATGCGCTCGATACCTACCTTCCCAAACTGGTTCGCGCAGGCCAGCGGGTAGCTATTTGCGAACAACTCGAAGACCCGAAACTCACCAAAAAAATTGTAAAACGTGGCATTACCGAGCTCGTAACTCCCGGCGTTTCCATTAACGAAAATATTCTTGAAAACCGGGAAAACAACTTTCTGGCATCGGTTCATTTCGATAAAAAAATGGCCGGCGTTGCCTTTATGGATATTTCGACCGGCGAATTTTTAACAGCCGAGGGAAATTACGAGTACGTCGATAAACTGCTCAGTTCTTTTCAACCCAAAGAAGTGCTGTTCCAGCGGGGCAGGGGACAGGAGTTCAGCGAAATTTTCGGAAATAAATATTACACCTACAACCTCGACGACTGGGTTTACACCAGCGATGCCGCATCCGACCGCCTCACCCGGCATTTTGAAACCACTTCGCTGAAAGGATATGGTATTCAGAATATGCCGCTTGCAATAATTGCCTCCGGGGCGGTGTTGCACTACCTCGATTTGACCCAGCATCATCAGATAAAACATATCACCGGGCTGAGCCGCATAGAAGAAGAGCACTACGTTTGGCTCGACCGGTTCACTATCCGCAACCTGGAACTTTTTGCACCTATTCACGAAGGGGGAAAATCGTTGCTTCAGGTGATTGACAAAACCATTACGCCGATGGGTTCGCGCCTGTTGAAACGCTGGATGGCACTGCCTTTGAAAGACATCGGTCCGATTAATGAACGGCTCGATGCCGTGGAGTTTTTCCTCAAACATCCCGAAACCAAAGAAAATCTGGAAGACCACCTGCGGCAAATTGGCGATTTGGAACGGCTGGTTTCCAAAGTGGCCGTGGGACGCATCAATCCGCGCGAAATGGTGCAGGTAAAAAATGCACTAAACGCCATTGCGCCCATCAAACAGGTTTGTGCCGACGTTGAAAATGAAACGCTGAACCGGTTTGCCGAACAACTAAACAACTGTAGTCTTATTCGCGAGCGGATTCAGAAAGAAGTTGTAGCCGATCCGCCAACGGCGGTGAACAAAGGAAAAGTTATTGCCGAAGGTGTTTCGGAGGAGTTGGACGATTTGCGGAAAATAGCTTACTCGGGAAAAGATTACCTGGCGCAGTTGCAAAAACGGGAAAGCGAAAAAAACGGTATTTCATCACTGAAAGTGGGGTTCAATAATGTTTTCGGTTATTATATTGAAGTGCGCAATACCCACAAGGATAAAGTTCCTTCCGACTGGATTCGGAAACAAACCCTGGTGAACGCTGAACGGTACATCACGGAAGAATTGAAAGAATACGAATCGAAAATTCTGGGGGCGGAAGAAAAAATTTTGACCCTCGAAACGCAGCTTTTTAACGACCTTATCCTGGCGCTTTCGGAATACATTTCGGCTATACAGCTCAATTCCAATATTCTGGCAAAAACAGACTGCCTGCTTTCTTTTGCCACCTGCGCCGAAAGTTACGGCTATTTCAGGCCCGAGGTGAACGACAGCGCCGAAATCGATATCAAAGAAGGCCGCCATCCGGTTATCGAGCACCAGTTACCCATTGGCGAATCGTATATTGCCAACGATGTGCATTTGGATCAGGATGACCAGCAAATTATCATCATCACCGGGCCGAATATGGCGGGTAAGTCGGCGTTGCTCAGACAAACTGCACTGATTACCCTGTTGGCACAAATGGGAAGTTTTGTTCCGGCACAGTCTGCAAAAATCGGGCTGGTGGACAAAATTTTCACCCGTGTGGGTGCCTCCGATAATATTTCGCTGGGCGAATCCACATTTATGGTGGAGATGAACGAAGCTGCCAGTATTTTGAACAATGTTTCGGACCGAAGCCTGATTCTGTTCGATGAACTGGGCAGAGGAACTTCAACCTACGACGGTATTTCCATTGCCTGGTCGATTGTGGAACATTTACACGAACACCCGCGGGCAAAAGCTAAAACACTTTTTGCCACACATTATCACGAGTTGAATGAAATGGAGGGCGCTTTTCCCCGGGTGAAAAACTATAATGTGTCCATTAAGGAGGTAGGCAATAAAGTGATTTTTTTGCGTAAACTAATTAAAGGTGGAAGCAACCACAGTTTTGGAATTCATGTTGCAAATATGGCAGGAATGCCTAAATCGGTAACTTCACGGGCCGAACAAATCCTGAAAAAACTGGAGGGAAGCAAAGAAAGGGAAGAACTGGCAAAACCGTTGGGTGAAATCGGATCGAAGCGCGAAGGGATGCAACTCAGCTTTTTTCAGTTAGACGATCCGGTACTGAAACAAATTCGCGATGAGATTGCACACCTCGATATCAATAATCTTACTCCAATTGAGGCATTGAACAAACTGAACGAAATTAAAAAACTGGCCGGTTTACGCTGACTTTAATTCGACCTCACAGTTCAGGGGATTTTTTTTTCAATATTTTGTGATAACAAAAAATTAGCAATATATTTGCATCGCTTTAAAAGCAGGTTCAGTAAAATAGTGATAAAATATTGCGAGAATAGCTCAGTTGGTAGAGCACGACCTTGCCAAGGTCGGGGTCGCGGGTTCGAGTCCCGTTTCTCGCTCTTTTTTTATTTAAGGAGGCCCGGGTGGTGGAATGGTAGACACGTTGGACTTAAAATCCAATGATCATTATGATCGTGGGGGTTCAAGTCCCCCTCCGGGTACCTAAATTGATTTATTGCGAGAATAGCTCAGTTGGTAGAGCACGACCTTGCCAAGGTCGGGGTCGCGGGTTCGAGTCCCGTTTCTCGCTCAGGGAGAGAGAAAAGGGACTCGAAGTTTATCACGATGATTATAGGGAAGTCCCGTTTCTCGCTCAAATCCGGAGGTTGCAGAATTGCTGCCTTTTTTTGTTTATGATATGACCAACAAAAAAAGGAGGCCCCTTATTGTGGCCCCCCTTTTATAAAACCGTCGAGGGATGAGTTTTTTTTATCAATCTAACCAATTTATTCTTCCTCCGGGAGTTCGGGATTAACCGTAGTTGCCTGGCCTGCTGTAACGGATATGTTTTCAGTAGTGTCAGCTTTAAATCCTTCCAGTTCAGCGGTTAAAGTGTAAGAATTTGCAGGTAATCCAATCAGCTTGTAATTCCCTTCAGCATCGGTAAAAGAGGAAACAACCAGTGAATCGTTTTCACTTAGTTCGTTTTCAACTTCAGGAATCCAAAGTTTTATCCATGCATTTTCCAGCGGATTGCCCTGTGTATCAGAAACGTTTCCTTCAATCCGGCCAGCTGCCCCCAGATAAACTCCCCGTACAACAGGTTTAAAAATGAATCCGCCGATTTGACTATTCAGGTTTCCTTTGACAATAAACGATTGATTGACATCAAAATCAAGCAGAACATCGGAAGTTTGTCCTTCACTAATTGAAACGGCAGGTTGAATTTTAACTTTTAAGCCGCTGGTGTAACTACTTGGTATCTGAAGGTCAAACTCTGTTCCGTCGTATAAAATTACTTTTGCATTAACTACATGAAGCCTAATCATGTCGTAAGTGCCTGCTTCGATATCTGCAGACGCAATTTGTTCGGTAATACCGTTGGTCAGTTCCAACAGGTCAATCTCCGTTTCACCTTCGGCCAACAAAATAAAAGAAGCTTCATCATCATCCATTTCCGCATCGGCCTTTTTTCTTATTTCTACTGCATCGATAGTTACTATTGTGCTGCTGACCAGGTCAATGGGAAAAGGGGCGTCTGTGATGTGTACATTAACCCTTCCTTTATTTTCCATGTTGATTTCTTCCTTGTTACAACTGATAAAGGCAAATACACTCAAAATAATTCCTGTAATAATTAATTTTAGATGTTTCATGGCATTTTAAATTTTTGTTTTTGTTTAAAGATACTTTCTACGCAATTTTTATGCTGTAAATACTATTTTTTTGCAAGTCGCATGTTATCAGCAGAATATTGGTTTTTCCCTTCGGTAAATAGTTATCAAAAAAATAAAACCCTGTTCATTTTGATAATTTGGGAGCTATTCTCAACAGGGTACAGAAATGTAGTTTGCTGAATTGAGGAGTTGAAATGGACAATATCTTGTTGCGTTTAAATTATAAATTCTAATTTTGAACTGTCAACTATTTGTAATGTCTAAACTTATTATTGAAAAAGAACTTGTAGATAGCCTCAGACGGGGAAATGAAATGGCCTTTGAGTTGATTTTCCACCGGAGTAAGGGAAAGTTAAAGGGCTTTCTTAAAAAAGTTTTACCTAAAGATGAAGATGAAGAAAGCATTTTACAGGAAATTTACCTTAAACTGTGGTCGGGCAGGGAATCCATAAAAGCAGATAAAAATTTTGAAACCTATCTTTTTGCCATTGCACGAAATATGGTTATTGATGTGATGCGGAAAAAATTTCACAAACAAAAATACCTCGAAGAATTATACAATCAATTGAAAGCGGGAAGTAAAAACAACCTGGACACACTTGCCCATGTGGAATATTCAGAGCTGGAAAGAAAAATTTTCGAACTGATTGAGCAGTTGCCTGAACAAAGGCAAATAATTTTTAAATTAAACAGAATAGACGGGCTGACTTACAAAGAAATTGCTGAGAAACTGGAAATTTCGGAAAACACAGTCGATTCACAAATCCGTAAAGCATTAACTTTTTTGCGTTCAGAGATGAAGCACTTTTTAAGTTTAATGCTTTTAATGAATATATAGGAGCAGCAATCTGTATCAATCCGAAAACCAGCGCGCCCATCTTTAAGCTAACAGTCTAACAATTTAGACATTGCAGGTTTTTGCTTAATTTTATTAAGTATAATGAGGAATAACAGTAAAATCCCAATATGCAAATCACAAATAAATTTCAATTCTCAAATATTTTAAATTCCAAAATTCTCAACTTTATCTTTTTTTTTCTTTTTGTTGTTATTTGATACACTGTTATTTATGATAGTGAATAAAAAATAGTTCAAAAAAGTTTTACTATCCGGTCACGGAAAATGCCTTTTCAAACGTATTCAGGTTTGTAATCAATTAAATGGGAATGGATAAAATGCCCGATAAACTTTTAGATAAATTTATTTCAGGGAAAAGGCTGACAGAAGATGAGTTTATTCTGCTCGATAAGCTTTTGAACAATTTGAGTTACCGGCAGGAGCTTATTCAATATCTTGAAAAAAGCTGGCAAAACAGCGAATCTGAGCCTGTTGATTTACAATTCGAACAAATACGGGCAAAAATCAGGACAGCATCCAATCTGTCAAAAACGAAACGGTTGTTTATAGTTTTATCAAAGGCAGCAGCAATTCTGTTTATTCCGATACTTGCTGCTGCTCTTTATTTTTATTTAACCCAGTCTTTTTCCGAAGAACTGCTTACGCTATCCACACAAAAAGGGGAACACACCAACGTGATACTTCCCGATGGTTCGAAGGTTTGGTTAAATGTGGATACAAAATTAAGCTATCCGGTTAATTACGGAATAAAATCCCGCGACCTCGAACTGGAAGGGGAAGCCTATTTTGAAGTAGAGAAAAACGAAGAATTGCCGTTTGAAATAACAGCAGGAAACGTAACTACAAAAGCGCTCGGAACCCGGTTTGTTATTTCTGCATATCCTGAATCCTCCGAAGTTAAATCCTCACTGGTCGAGGGTTTGGTAGAGGTAGAATATATGAAAGACTTTACACTGTTAAATCCGGGACAACAATTGGTTGTCACAAAAAATAAACCTGGTTTTGTAGTTCAGGCGTTTAATAAAGAATACGAGTTGGGATGGAAAAATAATCAGTTGATCTTTCGGTTAACTCCGTTTGACCATGTTATCACGGAACTTGAAAAGTGGTATGATGTCAATATCGACTATAATCCGGCATCATTCAAATCAGAAACACTTACGGTCCGCTTTGAACAACACGAGACTTTGGAAAACGTGCTTAAAGTGATTTCAAAAGCTACCGGATTTAAGTATTTAATTGAAAATAAGAATATTAAAATTACAAAATGAATGAAGTGAATGTATAAAAAAACGGGCAAAGTCGTTGGAGCCGACAATGCCCGAAAAATGTAATATTTTATTAATTTAAACTTGTCAAATTTATGAAGAAAAAAAGAAAACCTTTCCTAACGGGGGGAGAATTTTTCCAGTTAGGGAAAATTTTAAAAATTATGAAACTAACAACTATTCTTTTATTGACGACGACTATGTTGGTTTCCGCGAGTGTGTACTCTCAGAGTACCCGGCTAACCTTAAAGTTTGACGACATTACTTACGGGGATTTGTTTCAGGAAATTGAAAAACAATCCGAGTTCAGGTTTGCATTTTCCAATTCCAAGCTCGATCCGAGTGGGAAAATACAGATAAATGCTACGGAAGAAACGCTGGAGCAGATATTGGATAAAGCGCTTCCTGCCGGCATTGCGTACGAAATCATCGATCGGTATGTCGTAATTTTGAACGCCAGTGAAAAAACCATGTTAACTGGAAGCCAGCGAAAGCAGTTACAGCAGCAACGCACCGTTTCTGGTAAGGTTACCGACACTTCCGGCCAGCCATTGCCAGGCGTAACCGTAGTAGTTAAAGGAACTACCCAGGGAACAGTTTCCAATGCAGACGGAGATTATTTAATAATCAACATTCCGGAAGGTGCCACCCTGGTATTTTCGTTTGTGGGGATGCTGACCCACGAAATAGTAATTGGAAGTCAGACGAGTATAGATGTCGTAATGGAAGTTGATGCTATTGGGATTGAAGAGGTTGTGGCAATTGGGTACGGAACGCAAAAAAAAATAAACATTACAGGTTCTGTGGCAACTTTGAATGCTGAGAAGATTCAGAATATACCAGTTGCCGGTACTTCAAATACACTTGTTGGCAAGATGCCTGGGTTAATTGCAATGAACCGGGACGGTGAACCTGGGCGGGACGGAGCTACCATGAGTATCCGGGGTTTTGGCGATGCATTAATAATTGTTGACGGAGTTGAACAATCGTTTAACAATATCGATCCAAATGAAATTGAAAATATTTCGATTCTGAAAGATGCCGCTGCATCGATTTACGGAGCTAGGGCTGGTAATGGTGTAATTTTGGTAACAACCAGAAGGGGTGATAGTGGAAAACCAAAATTTTCCTTTAACTACTCTTACGCCCTACAGTCCCCCACAAGAAAACCCAAGTTGGTAGATGCCGCAATGTATGCGACCATGTTTAATGCAGCAGAAGTTGCGGTGGGCCGTAACCCGGTATATTCAGACGAAGAAATTGGAAAATACCGACTTGGTACCGACCCGAATTACCCAAACACGAACTGGTATGATGAAGTCTTTCGGGAATGGGCTCCTATGAGCCAATATAACCTGAATACCTCCGGGGGGGGCGAAAAAGTGAAATATTTCTTTTCACTTGGATATCTTGATCAGGAAGGGATGTTAAAATCAGGAGATACACGGTTTCGTCGGTATAACCTACGTTCAAACGTCGATGCAAAAATATCAAATTCGCTATCTGTGTCAGTAGACATAAGCGGGAGGATAGAACAGCGTGATTACCCTGAAAGCTCAGTCGCTGCAAAATATGGTGGCAAGACGATGTCTCAGATAATGGAGGATTTGTATTTTGCAAGGCCCACGGTACCAGCAAGATTCCCCGATGCCACAAAAGCCGCCTATGCCGGTATGGCAGGGGTGCAGCCATTAGCCAGGTCTGATAAAGATTTCAGCGGGTACACTGATGCTAACCAGAAGTTCTTTGCAGGAACCTTAAACTTGAATTACGATTTCCCATTTATTAAGGGCCTATCTGCTAAGGCAAGTTTCAATTACCTTACCGATTATAACTATGGGAAAGACTGGGGAAAAGCGTTTACCGTTTACAACTATAACCGGGAAACGGATGAATATACTTATGCTGGCAGCATGGGAAAAGACCAGCTTGATGAGTCGTTTGCCAAAGCCGACAGGATGACCACACAATTGTTTCTGAATTATCAAAAGAAATGGAAGGAACATGACCTGAGCGCGGTATTGGTTGGCGAGTTTATCGAGAACAAAGGCAATACCTTTTCCGCCCACCGAGAAAATTACATTACTACTGCCATTGACCAACTCTTTGCAGGTGGAGACCTGAATAAAAATAATTATGGTTATGCATGGGAAGATGGGCGCATCGGCTATATAGGACGTGTTAACTATAATTATGCCGGGAAATATCTTGCAGAAACAACATTCCGCTACGATGCATCGGCAAAATTTATGGAGGGCAAAAGATGGGGATTTTTTCCAAGTATTTCCCTGGGGTGGAGGCTTTCAGAAGAAGAGTTTCTGAAGAACAATTCTTTTATAAATAACTTAAAACTGAGAGCATCATACGGAGAATTTGGCTACGATAATGTTGGCAACTACAACTATCTTACCGGGTATCAGTTTGACGGCAACTATGTTTTTGGCGAGTCGCCCCAACTTTTTAATGGAATTGCCTCCAAAGGCCTGGCCAATACTGACCTCACATGGCAAGGCATGTCTATGTCAAATGTTGGTGTGGATGTTTCATTCGCAAAAGATCTGTTGGGTTTCGAATTTGATTATTTCTATCGAAAAGTAACGGATGTACCCGGAACAAGAAGTGCTTCCCTTCCCACAACATTTGGCGCCACTCTTCCGCAAGAGAATATCAATAGTTTCAATGACCGTGGGTTTGAATTGTTGGTGCGACATAGGTCAAATATTGATGATTTCAACTATACCTTGGAGGGAAATGTATCATGGACCCGTTCAAAATGGGATCATTATGATGAACCCATTTATCAGGACGAAGAAACAAAAAACAGGCGACAAATCTCAGGCCAGTGGAAAAACCGCTGGTTTGGATACGAGGCATTGGGATTGTTTCAATCACAGGAAGAAATTGACAACTGGACTGTTATACAAGACAATAACAATAACATAACACTAAGGCCGGGAGATATTAAGTATGCCGATTTTAATAATGATGGCGTCCTGAACTGGAAGGATGAGCATGTGATTGGAAGAGGGACTACACCGGAAATCATATTTGGGTTGTCGATGGCCATGAATTACAAAGGATTCGATTTCTCAATGTTTTGGCAGGGAGCAGCGAACTTTAATGTCTATTTTACAAACGAAGCGCAGAATCCATTCTATAATGGCGCTGTGCCTTATCAGTTTCTTTCTGATTATTGGACCGAGGATAATCGGGATGCCAAATTTCCAAGATTGTATCCCGGCGGTGCAACAAATAACATGTATGTTTCCACTTACTGGCTACAGGATGCCAGTTACATAAGATTAAAAAACACCCATTTGGGTTATACTTTCCCTAAACAATGGTATTCAAAGTGGAACATTGAAACTTTTAAATTGTATGTAGCAGCAGTTAACCTGATAACCATAGACAATGTTTATCCATTCGACCCGGAAACGGGTGAAGGAAGGGGATGGCATTACCCGCAGCAGAAATCAATCAGCGTGGGAATTAATTTAACATTTTAGTGAAACTTTAAAAACAAGAACATGAAGAAGCTTATTCGAAACGTAACAATATTCTCTTTATTTCTGATATTAATCTCATGTGAAGAAAGAATATTGGACAAGAAGCCATTGGATATTATTTCAGATGCACAGGTTTGGAATGATCCAAATTTGATTGAAGCATACGTTACCAACTTATACAATCGTGCCAGGTTGGATGGAATTTATCGCGATTTTATCTGGTGGCCCTACTATGCACCATGTAGAGAAGTTGTTCTGACCGACGAAGCCAGAATGAGTTATAACTGGACTGATGAAGTTGCAGTATGGAACAAAGGAGTACTTGATGGAAGTGGTGGTATGTTCGATTATTGGGATTACAACTATATCCGGTACTTGAATGAATTTCTCCAAAATGTTGAAACCGGAAATGTCAGTGATGACGTAAGAACCATACGTAGTGCAGAGGTCAGGTTTTTAAGGGCATTTACCTATTTTGAAATGGCAAAACGCTATGGTGGGGTGCCGTTAATAACTGAACCCCAGGATATCAGCCAGGGAGATGCACTTTTTGTAGAGCGGGATTTGGAAAAAGATATTTGGGAATTCATTTTAAGTGAATGTGATGCTATAACCAATTCTTTACCCGATTCATATCCAGGTATAGACAAAGGAAGGATCAGTAAATATGCAGTTCTTGCTTTGAAGAGCCGTGCGATGTTATATGCCGCAAGTGAAGCAAAATATGGTGAGGTTCAGTTAAATGGGTTGGCAGGAGTACCTGCTAATGACGCGAATGGCTATTGGCAGGAATCATATAACGCGTCTAATGCAATTATACAGTCCGGTATATTTCAATTATATAACAATTATCCGGAAGATAAAGCAAAAAATTACCAGATGCTCTTTCTTGAAAAGGACAACCAGGAAATTATTCTTGCAAAAAAATTCATTAGTGTAATTAAAGGGCATTCGCATGACCTGTTTAATTCACCGGAAAGTTTCAAAGTTGGCTGGGGCAACCAGATCAATGTTACTATGGAAATGGTAAACGACTATGATATGATTGACGGTTCGTCAGGCGTTATTGATTGGGCGAATATCCGCGGCATTCCCAGTGTAATACTTAAAGATAAGGATCCACGGTTTCATGCCAGTATTTTTTACCATGGTCAGCCATGGCAGGGCGATTCAGTTGTATTGTATTGGGGGATTTTGGCGGATACCGATGGAGATGGTCAAAAAGAAAAATTGACAAGCGGCAGCCAATCGTATAATGGCATGCCACATATTGGAAAAGATGCCAACGGGGAAGACGCAACCAAAACCGGATTTATTTTGAAAAAATTTCTGGATGAAGAAAGAGTTCTTGCCCAAGGAGGCGAATCTGATCAGGACTGGATTAATTTCAGGTACGGTGAAATTTTATTGAATTTTGCAGAGGCTGCATTTGAACTTGGGAAACCGGGAGAAGCATTGGATGCAATTAATCAAATACGCGACAGGGCGGGCATTGCAGAGCTAAGTTCGATTACACTGAATCAAATCAGGCATGAGCGGAAAATTGAGTTGGCATTCGAAACCCATCGGTGGTGGGACCTGAGACGATGGCGTTTATCAATGACTGCCTTAAACGGTGATTTTCATGGTGTATATCCTATTTATGACTATGAACTGCAGGATTATGTTTTCGAAGTATTTAATTGCGATGGATACACGCGCGGTTTCAAACCAGAACATTATCATATGCCGCTGGGAAACAGCTTGATAGATAATAACCCTAATTTGGTGGAAAACCCAGGATATTAAAGACACAAACCAATAATATAATATTTACACATGAAATAGCCATTGTGCAAACGCCTGCACTAACCGGAAATAAATGGCTATTTCATGTGTTGATAATGTGTTTGAAAAACTTAAACAGGTACGTAAATTACAAAAACCTGAATGGAAAATTTATGCTGATGAATATGCTAATTTTTAGAAAAACGCTCATCCTTTTTGTAATACTAATCGATGTAAGCCTATGCACAGCGCAGGGCTATAAGTCGGGAAATTCTAACGTAGGTAACCCTGCTTTTCAATGGCCTGAGGGAATAAAAATGGCCATCAGTTTCACGTTCGACGATGCCCGGCTAAGCCAGATCGATCAATGCATTCCATTGCTGGATCAATATGGCGTGAAAGGAACCTTTTATGTTTCAATTGATAATCTGATAAATCGGGTAGAGGCCTGGCAACAGGCTGTCAAAAACGGACACGATATAGGTAATCACACCATGGAACATCCGTGTGCCCGCAATTTTGGATGGACAGGGGAACATGCGCTGGAAAAATATACGCTTTCCAAAATGGAAGGGGAACTTGATTCCGCAAACCAGGCAATCGAAGCCATTCTGGGAGTGAAACCTGTTTCATTTGCGTATCCCTGTGGACAAACTTATGTCGGTGAAGGGATTGACACAAAAAGTTACGTCCCTTTGATAGCAGCAAAATTTGAAACGGGACGTACATGGATGGATGAAGAACCGAATGACCCGTCTTTATGCAATTTTTTTCAGCTCACAGGAATAAAACTGGACGGAAAGAGTTTTGAAGATGTAAAACTGATTATCGAATCTGCAAAAAATACCGGGAAGTGGCTGATATTAGCCGGGCATGAAACGACCGATGCAGACAACAATGACTCTCTGACAAGTTTTCTTTCAACGATAGAAGCAATTTGTCAATATGCGGAAGATCCTGCCAATGGCATTTGGATTGACAACATTCATCAAATCACTTCTTATATCAAACGATACCGGGTTGGTAAAACTCCTGCCAAACAATAAATCACGGAAATATTTACTAAAAAATAAATTAATAATGAAATCACTACGAATTATGTTTACAAATAAAAATCAAAAAACGGCTTTGCTAATTTTTACAATTGTAATTTTTATATTAGCTCCAGGATGGACTCAGTTTCCACCTTCCGGTGAAAAAATACCGGTTTATAAAAACCCGTCTTATTCTGTCGATAACAGGGTCGAAGACCTTTTGTTGCGTATGACCATGGAAGAAAAAATCGGTCAGATGAATATGCCTTGTGTTTATGTAGATGCTTTAGGAAAAGGCATTGCAGAAAAAGCCGAAAGTTGCCGAAAACTTTCCGGGGGCAGCTTTCTTAAAGGCATTGGCCCGATAGGTGGCTTTTTTACCCTCTCGAACCATGTGCTGTTTGATGAATCGCGTCAGCAGGCAGAATTTTTTAATGAACTTCAAAAGATTGCGGTAGAAGAAACCCGGTTGGGGATCCCGCTCCTTCAAACCGAAGAAGGAACACACGGTTTAATGGCCCCGGGAGGCACAATTTTCCCGGAAGGGCCTGCCATAGGAAGTTCCTGGAATTTGGAACTGGTAAATGACATCTATTCTATAACAGCTAAAGAAGCCAGGTCGCTTGGAATCCATCAGTTATTTACGTTGGTGGTAGAACCGATCCGGGACCCGCGTTTGGGAAGAAATGAGGAGGCCTACAGCGAAGACCCCTATTTCTGTGCCAGAGTTGCGGAAGTTATTGTAAAAGCCGTGCAGGGAGAGGATATTTCTGCAAAAGATAAAACCGTCGCCGGCCTTTGTCACTTTCCGGGACAAAGCGAACCTGTGAGCGGCATGGAACGTGGCGCCATGGAGATTTCCGAAAGAAAACTGCGGGAAGTATTTCTGCCACCCTGGGTTGCCGGTATAAAAAAAGCCGGCGCAATGGGGGTAATGGCTACCTATCCTTCAATTGACGGGATCCCCACACATGCATCCAAATATTTACTTACAGATGTATTAAGAAACGAATTGGGATTTGACGGACTTGTACTTGGTGAAGGTAGTGGAATATCTACAATTGTTTACGAACGTGTTGCAGCAAATCAGAAGGAAGCCGGAGCGGTAACATTGAAAGCCGGTTTGGATGTGGGAATTTCCTGGGAAGAGGCTTATTTGAATCCGATGCATGAAAATGTAGCTGAAGGCAATGTTTCAATGGATTTAATCGACCGGGCTGTCAGGAGAATTCTCAGGCAGAAGTTTATGCTGGGCTTATTTGAAAATCCTTACGTTGATCCAAACTATGCAGAGGAAGTGATACATACAGCGGAAAGTCAAAAACTCGCACTGGAGGCGGCACGTGAGGGAATCGTCCTGCTTAAAAACGAAGATAATATGTTGCCGTTAAAGATTAATTCAATTAAAAATATTGCAGTTATTGGCCCGAATGCCGATAATACATTAAATCAACTCGGAGATTATATTACAGCATCTGTAACGCAGGAAATTACCACCGTGCTGGATGGCATCAGGGAAAAAGCGCCGTCAGACGTTAAAGTTCAGTATGTTGAAGGATGCAAAGTCATCGGGGATGAATTGAATGAAATATCCCGGGCTGTAAAAGTTGCAAAGGGAGCCGATTTAGCGGTTGTTGTTCTTGGGGAGTCGCAATCGGCAGGTAACAAAAGCACCAACGGAGAAGGGTATGACGTTGTAAATCTGGAATTGACAGGCTTACAGGAAGATTTGTTAAAGGCTGTTCACAACACCGGAACTCCTGTGGTCCTGGTATTGATTAATGGCAGGCCGCTGGCAATACCCTGGGCCGCGGAACATATTCCTGCAATTGTGGAAGCATGGATTCCCGGAGAAAAAGGTGGAACAGCGGTAGCCGATGTTCTTTTTGGAAATTACAATCCATCAGGGAAACTATCAGTGACGTTTCCGCGTCATTCAGGCCAACTCCCGGTTTATTATAATTACATGCCATCTAAACAAGAATGGATTGACAATCACTGGGCTGCAGCCTATGCCGACATGCTGCCCACACCGCTCTGGGAGTTTGGGTTTGGTTTAAGTTATACTTCTTTTGAATACAGCAATCTTCGCATTTCACCGGAGAAAACAGGGCTTCACGGAACCATTAAAGTAAATGCCGACATTGAAAATGTAGGTGAGAGAGAAGGAAGCGAAGTGATACAATTGTACATTAAGGATGTAATATCTTCTGTCACCCGGCCGGTAAAAGAACTTAAAGGATTTGAGAAAATTCGTCTTATGCCGGGCGAGAAAAAAACGGTCACATTTACCTTAAAACATGAAGCCCTTGGATTCTACAACAGACACCTTGAGTTTGTTACCGAAGCCGGCTCCTTTGAGGTGATGGTTGGCAGCTCTTCTGGAGATATCCGACTCAAAGGCAATTTCGAACTGACAAATTGATTCTGTTAAACAATAAATGTAAAAGTGTAAAAATGAAACACGTAACAAAACTTATTTTTTCAACTTTTATTCTGTTTTTTATTTTGTCATCTTCAATTGGATTCAGTCAGGACAACCCTGTATTTCCGGATAGCGATTTAATTTCTGTTGGCGTATACTATTACCCTGAGCATTGGTCGGAAGATCAATGGGAGCGAGACCTGGAAAATATTTCCAGGGTAGGTTTTGAATTCGTTCATTTTGGTGAATTCGCCTGGGCGTTTATGGAGCCTGAAGAAGGAAAATTTGATTTTGCCTGGTTGGACAAGGCTGTTGGATTAGCCTCAAAATATGGGCTAAAAGTAATCATGTGTACCCCTACTCCTACACCGCCAGCATGGCTTACTCATAAACATCCTGAAGTGCTGGTTCATAACAGTGAATTGCACCGTGCAGTCCATGGTACTCGTCAACATGCTTCCTGGTCGAGTCCAATTTACAGAGATTATGTAAGAAAAATTGTTACGAAACTTGCAGAGCGGTATGGAAATGATTCCAGGATAATAGGTTGGCAGTTAGACAATGAACCTTCACACTATGGATGGACCGAGGATTTTAATCCTGCTGCGCTGGAAAAGTTTAGATTTTGGGTGGAAGATAAATACAAAACGATAGAAAACCTGAATAGTAAGTGGGGATTGGCATTTTGGAGTGGTAAGTATAACAGTTTTAATCAGGTGGTTCCGCCAAATAAATCATTATCTCCTATTGACTTTGTTAATCAGCATGCCCACCTGGACTGGAAGCGATTTAATGCCGACGAAATCGCTGATTTTTTAGAACTCCAAACAGGAATATTACGAAAATATGCCAGTGATCAGTGGATAACCACGAATTACATGAGCACATATGATGCGGTTGATCCAGCACGTAGCGCCTATCTGGATTTTCCGTCATGGACATCATATCCTGTCACCGGCTCAAACGGTATTGGCGAAGAAGGGTTTAGAAAAGGAGAGCCTTTTAGTATTGGTTTTGCGAACGACCGGTTCAGAGCTTATAATGGAGTGACCGGTGCGATGGAGATACAGATTAGCCAGGTTTGCTGGGGAAATTATAGCCCCAGGCTCTATCCTGGCATGCGCAAGGTGTTCCTGTATCATATTCTCTCAGGGGGAAACTCATTTGCTTGTTTTTACCGGTATCGGCAGCCCACATTTAATTATGAGCAGAATATTCTCGGAATTGTGGGAACCGATGGTGTTACACTGACAGACGGTGGAAAGGAAATTGTTGATTTTATTTCCGAAATGAAAAGGCTCAGGGAAGCGGTTCGGGAAGCCGAAAAAAAAATACCTGGAGCCTACATGAAACGTAAAACAGCGATTCTCTGGAACAATGATCAAACGTGGATTACTAATCATCAGAAGCATACGGATCAATGGAATTATCTGAGTATTGTAAAAGGTTACTACGACATCCTTAAGTCATTTGGGTGCCCTGTTGATTTTATCTCGGAAAACCAGGATTTTGACCAATATGCAGTCATTGTGTCGCCTGCCTATGAATTAGTCAACAAAAAGTTGATAAGTAAATGGAGGAGCTATGTGGAAAATGGCGGACATCTGGTTTTAACCTGCAGGACAGGCGTTAAAGACAAGAACGGGCATTATTGGGAGTCGAAACGTGCAGAACCCATCTATGGACTTACAG
>Ga0334898_1002149_pt1 | contig 18924 bp, 16 predicted proteins | sample GraSluR3_MG_10_FD_207228 | JGI IMG/M metagenome (GOLD analysis project Ga0334898, IMG submission 207228) | Sludge microbial communities from methane-producing bioreactor in Wageningen University, Netherlands - Granular Sludge_3_08-R3 | ecosystem: Engineered > Bioreactor > Anaerobic >... | reverse complement strand
ATGAATGCGGCCATCGAGGCCGCCCATGCCGGAGATGCGGGTAAAGGTTTTGCGGTTGTAGCCGCCGAGATTCGCAACCTTGCAGAATCTACAGCGAACAACGCGCGTACAATTGGCGGGACACTCAAGCAGATAATAGAAGAGATTGGTCAGGCTGAGGATCTGGGAAGGAGCAATCTGGAGTATTTTTCCAAAGTCAAGGACGATGTCGATCAGGTAGCCAACGCCTTTGCAGAGATTGACCAGGCTACCGACGAAATTACCATCGGAAGCAATGAAATCGTCCAGGCCACCAATGATCTGGTACAGATTACCCAGGAGATACAGTCGGATAACAGGGAGATAACCGAGAGCGTCAGGCAGCTGTTCCGGGACCTGCGGGCAATGATCGACGCCAATGACCAGACCGATGAAAATACCGACAAGATAGACGATACCCTTACCCAGAATAACAGGATACTCTCCAAACTGGCGGAGGCTGCGCTGGAGAGTGTGGATTCTGCAAACGATCTGGAGCAGGAGGTCGTCGACAGCAAACGCACGGTCATGAATTCCAACATGGCGTCGATGCGCCATCTTGCCTGGGTTTTTCAGCTGCGCCAGGTCATTGACGGGGTCGATAAAAAGAAAAAGCAGATGTCTCCGGCGCTGGAAGACTGCTGGATAAGCAAATGGATGGCTTCTCCGGAAGGAAAGGGGTATAAAAACGAGGAAGCCATGAAAGATTTCGTTCCTCTTCACCGGGAGTTCCATGAGAAACTGTCCGCCCTCATGCACAAGGCGGCTATAAACCCGCCGTCGAATCGCTCCGATGAGCTGGACCTGGAAATAGAGAATGAGTACAAGCAGTTTCTGGTACTCATGACACGGACAATTGATGCCCTCGATAAGCTTGGAGGAGTAGTCGACAGCAGGGAAGCGGCAAAGTATGGATCGGTTCTGACAGAGGATGAAAAAGAAGCCGTATAGCAGAATTGTTTTAGTCTTGACGCCCTGCCCGAAATTTCAGTAATCTATATCTGGTTTTCGGGGCAGGGTGCGTCGATCTGATTCTTCGACAATTCCCGACCGGCGGTTATAGTCCGCGAGTTCTCGGCGATATTCGCCAAAAGAGAGCTGAACCGGTGAAATTCCGGTACCGACGGTACAGTCCGGATGGGAGAAAACCAGCGGGACAGGAAGTACCGGATGTGCCGCGGCATTAGAGCGTGTCGTTGCTTTATCGATTCTTGTCCTACCTCCCGTCGTGAACAAAAGGCCCCGGGCGTTATGCCCGGGTTTTTTTGTGCCATGACGGGTCTCCCGCCATATCTATTCGCCCCGACCGGGAGCGTTTGTGACTAGCGATTCATATTTTTTCGAGAGAACCCTGGCACTGGCCGCCAGGGGCCGGGGAAGGACTTCTCCGAATCCCATGGTCGGGGCGGTTCTTGTCAGAGACGGACGGATTATCGCCGAGGGCTATCACCGTCGCCATGGAGACCTCCATGCCGAGGCGGAGGCCCTTGAAGCTGCAGGAGCCGCCGCCAGGGGAGCGGAGCTTTACTGCAGCCTCGAACCCTGCTCTTACAGATCACCGGAAAAGCGGCAGCCACCCTGTACTGAACGGATTATCGCCGCCGGAGTCCGACACGTACACATCGGTCAGCTTGACCCGAATCCGAGGGTCAGCGGAATGGGAGCACGTGCCCTGCGGGAAGCCGGTATCGGGGCGAGTCTCAGCAGGGAAGACGAAGGCTTCTGGCGCTTCAATGACGCCTTCAATACCCGGATGGCCCTCTCCCGTCCCTTCGTTCACCTGAAATGCGCCATGAGCCTGGACGGACGGATAGCCGCAGCCGGGGGGGATTCCCGCTGGGTCAGCGATGAGTCCGCCCGCCGGGAGGGACACCGCTTCCGCACCGAGCGGGACGCTATTGCCGTGGGGATCGGTACCATGCTTGCGGACGATCCGGAACTTACCACCCGTCTTGTTGAAGGCCGAAATCCCCGTCCGGTGGTATTCGACTCCTCCTTGAGAATTCCCCTGGAGTCCCGCCTGGTGAAGGAGCGGGGATCCGAGCTGATTGTTCTGACGCTGCCGCAGGAGGATGCCGCGGAAGGTTCCCGTCGGCGATGGGAGCTCGAGGCGCGGGGTGTAAGGGTCCTTTATGCTGAGCCTGATCCGGCGGGACGGGTAGACCCGGCTTCTGCCCTGGAGCTGCTCCATGGACATGGGATCGGGTCCCTGCTGGTGGAGGGAGGGTCCGGGCTTCTGACGGCCTTTTTAAGGACCGGTCTGTATGACCGCCTCAGCGCCTTTATCGCGCCCCTGCTTCTCGGAACTGGAGTGGAGGCCGTGGGGAATCTTGGAATCTCCAGGGTAGGGGAAGCCCTCGCCTTTGAAGGGATCAACTGGTTCAGGATCGGAGACCAGCAGCTTTTCGACGCCTACCGCTTCGGCTGGCTGGAAGAGGTCGGCGGGAAACTCAGAATAGAGGAGGATGCGCATGTTCACGGGACTTGTTGAGGAGATAGGGACGGTCCGGTCCCTCCGTCGGCAGGGTGAGTATCAGCATATGGAAATTGCCTGCGGAAAGGTCCTGGAGGGAAGCTCCGTGGGTGATTCCATCGCCCTGGACGGGGTGTGCCAGACACTTACGGAGATTCGGAGCGGATCTTTTTGCGTCGAGGCCCTGGCGGCGACCCTGGAGAAGACCACCCTTGGCCTTTTTCGGCAGGGCCGCAGGGTAAACCTGGAACGGGCAATGGCCCTGGGTGACCGGCTGGGGGGGCATATCGTACAGGGACATATTGACGCGGTCGGTCGGGTCACGGAGCTCAGGGTGGAGGAGAAAAACGTCTTTCTCTCGGTGAGACTGCCGGATGCGCTGTTACCCTGCTGCGTAGCCGAAGGATCCATCGCCCTGGATGGAGTGAGCCTGACAATAGCCGGGATTTCCGGCCCGGAGATACAGGTAAACGTGATTCCCCTTACCTGGCGGGAGACGGTGCTTTCGGACCGTAAAACCGGAGACCTGGTAAATATCGAGGTAGATATTATCGGACGTTATGTGGCCCGGATGCTGGGATTTTCCGGCGCCGGAGTAAAAAACGGGGCAGGCTTGAACCGCGATAAGCTTGAATCCCTGGGTTATATGTAGGCAACTCCTAAGTTTTGGAGGTGCCCCGTAATTAAGAGGAGCAGAGAATATGAACGAGAAGCGACGAATAGAAGAAAGACTTGAACAAGTCAGGACAGCCCTGGAGAGAATACAAGCCGGAGGCCTGGTTCTGGTCCGGGACGACGAGGGCCGTGAGAACGAGGGCGACCTGGTAGGAGCCGCTTCCCTGGCGGATGAAAGAATGGTAGCCTTCATGGCTGTCCACGGCCGTGGCCTGGTCTGCCAGTCCCTTACCGAAGAGACCGCCCGGCGACTGCAGCTCCATCCTCAGACGCCCTCCAATACAGACAGTATGGGAACGGCCTTTACCGTGAGCGTGGATGCAGCCCGGGGAATCACCACCGGAATCTCCGCGGCGGACAGGGCCAGAACCGCACGGATTCTCGCCGATCCCCGGTCGGTTCCTGAGCAGCTGACCCGCCCGGGTCATCTGTTTCCCCTGGTGGCGAAGAATGGGGGCGTGCTGGTCCGGCAGGGACATACCGAGGCCTCGGCTGACCTTGCGCGTCTGGCGGGGCTCGAACCCAGCGGCCTGATCTGCGAGGTAATGAACGAGGACGGAAGCATGGCCCGGGGCCCCGAGCTGGAGAAGCTGGCAGCTGAATGGGATATGCCTCTGATAAGCGTCAAGGACATTATCGCCTACCGGGAAGCCCTGGGAGATATTGTCCTTGAGGAGACCGACCCGGCGCTGATGCCCACAGAGCACGGGGAGTTCAGTATCCGGGCCTTCCGCTGTGAGGATGCCGCAGCCTCCGAGATGCTGCTTCTTGAAAGCACAACCGGCGGCGAAGTCCCCCTGGTACGGCTCCATTCGGAGTGTCTGACGGGAGACGGCTTTCACAGCCTGCGCTGCGACTGCGGTCCCCAGCTCAACGAAGCCCTGAGCCGGATTGCCGACGAGGGGGGCGCTCTGGTCTACCTGAAGCAGGAAGGCAGGGGAATCGGAATCTTTGAAAAGATCAGGGCCTATACCCTGCAGGACCGGGGACTGGATACGGTAAGCGCCAACATTGCCCTGGGGCACGAGGCGGATCTTCGGCGTTACGGAAGCGCCGCCGCGGCACTTAAAAAGGCGGGTTATACCAGGCTGCGGCTGCTGACCAATAATCCTGATAAAGTTGCTGCCCTGGAACGGGCGGGCATAGAGGTGGTGGAAAGAATACCTCATTATCACGGCGATAACAGACATAACCTTCGGTATGTACAAACCAAGATAGATCAGATGGGGCATTACGCGCCCCGGAAACTCAAGGAGATTGCACAATGACAACGAATACTGATTCAACTGTAAAAACCCTGGAGGGGTCCCTCCATAACGGGGAAGACAAACGCTTCGCCCTGGTGGTGAGCCGCTTCAATTCCTTTATTACCGAGCGCCTTCTGGAAGGGGCCCTGGACTGCCTGTCACGGCATGGCGTAAAAAACGGGAACCTGACCATCGTACGAGTCCCCGGGGCCTGGGAGATTCCCCTTGCCGCGAAGCGCTGTACTGTTTCCGGCTCCTATGACGGCGTTATCTGCCTGGGGGCTGTAATCCGGGGGAGTACGCCCCACTTCGACTATGTTGCCGGTGAGGTCAGCAAGGTGGTCGCCTCGATAAGTCTGGAAAGCGGCGTTCCGGTAGTTTTCGGAGTCCTTACCACCGAGAGCATCGAACAGGCGGTGGAGCGGGCCGGAACCAAGGCGGGCAACAAGGGCTGGGAAGCCGCGGAAACTGCCCTGGAGATGGCGGACCTGACGGCAAAGCTCTAGCCTTTCACGGTTTTTCCCGGCGGAGAAACCTGGGCGGCGCTATGTGCCGCCCAGCTTTCCGCTGCCTATAAAGTCAGCCGATATACTGGCTGTCAAAGTATCCGTTTCCATTTTCCGCGAAAAAAATCGAAAACCACCCTATCTGCCAAATATGTGCACCTTTTCACCTGCCAGGATCGCAGTGCTTTTTGTTGCGGGACTTCCGGAACAGGGCGTAGCATGGTCCTGCCGAATACGGGAGGTCCCTGCATGGTTAGTGAAAGGATTACAGTAGTGAACCCCTCAGGATTACATACCCGGCCTGCAAAAATGGTAGTAGCCGAGGCGAAACTCTTCGAAAGCCGGATAACGGTACGCCTGAAAAACAAAGAAGCCGACCTGAAAAGCCTGATCAAACTCATGAAGCTGGGAGTGTGCCAGAATCATGAAATTGAACTGTGCTGTACCGGACCGGACGAGTCCAGGGCTCTGGAGCATCTGAAGACTTTCATACTGGATTTAGAAGAATAGATGACTGGCTTCCGAAAGATACATGTCTCCCGTCGGGACCTGCTTTTTCTGGTTGCGGGCTATCTGTTCTTTTTTATTTCCCTTGAGCTGATCTATTCTGTTGTAGATCCTGAGCTTCGTCCCTTGCTGACTCTTATTATTCCCCTGCTGCCTGTTCTGCTGATTTTTCGGTTCATGCTCAGGGCTAGATGCCGGGAAGCCGCCGTCCGGGAGGTCGAGGCGAAACAGACCAGGCTTCAGAAGGATTTACTGCGGACCCAGGATACTTTTTCGCGAATGAGCAGTATACAGGTCGAGCTTTTCGAGGCCATCGCGGTGGCGTCTAATAACGTGGATTCCATCGCCAGGAGTCTGGATGAAACCACGAGCCTTGTTGCCGGGGTGGATAAAACCGTCGATAAATCCACTGGAACGGGAAAGCAGCTGGTTGAAAATGTACAGCATGCAGCCCTGAAGCTGGACAGGCAGTCGGAGGCAGTTACTCAGTCCTCTGGTCAGGTACAGAAGATGATAGCGGCCATTGAAGAACTGCGGGAAGAAAAGGCCCGTAATCACGAGGTCGTGGAAGATCTTGTTCAGACCTTCAAATCCGGACAGGAAAACCTGAAGGAGACGGTTAGCTCCATACAAAAGGTAGCAGCCCTGTCCCAAAACATTCTGGAAATCAACACCATTATCTCCGGCATCGCCAGCCAGACGAACATGCTGGCCATGAACGCCGCTATCGAAGCCGCCCATGCCGGTGATATGGGCCGCGGTTTTTCTGTGGTGGCGGCTGAGATCCGTAAACTTGCAGGTACAACAGCCCTGCATGTAAAAAACAGCCAGGAAACCCTGCAGACCATTTCCCAGGAGATTGACCGGAGCCGGTCAATTGCAGAACGTACCGAGGAGTCTTTTTCCCGGATGCACACCCATATTGAGGATAATCAGCATTCGTCAAGTTCAATCATGCAGCACCTGCAGGATCATCACCAGGTAAACCAGACGATTCTCGCTGCCCTGGAGGAGACCCTTGATTTGACCAGGGAGATAAACACCCTGGCGGGAGAGCTGAGTTCCCAGGGGGAACAGATGATAGAGGATTTGCGGGAACTGGGTATAAGTTCTCAACGGTCACGGGAAAACGCCCGGGGGATGATTCAGATGAACAAACAGGTTCAGGTCTCAATGGACCAGGTGGAAGAGCGGAGTGAGCAGACAAATGAGCTGAACGATCAGGCCATGAAGCTTCTGGACGATCTGCTGGGGTCGATACAGGTATGAAAAGCAATGCAAATTCTGCTTCCTCCAATGGGTATGAAAGTATCTATTTCCATGTTTCGCGAAAAAGATCGAAATCCCCAGCAACTGCCAAATACAGGGGCCTTTTCACCTGCCAGGATCGCAGTGCTTTTTGTTGCGGGATTTCCGGAACCGGGCGTAGCATGGTTTCACAAGCACACGAAAAAAGGAGTATTGTATGCAAGGTACTGCGTTAGGTGCCCGGGCCCATATTCAGAGGTTCGGCAGATTCTTAAGTGGTATGGTAATGCCCAATATCGGGGCCTTCCTCGCATGGGCGCTTATTACCGCACTGTTCATTCCCACCGGCTGGCTTCCCAGCGAGAAACTGGCCGCCCTGGTGGGACCGATGATTACCTACATGTTGCCGATGCTCATCGCCTATACCGGTGGAAAACTGGTCTGGGGAGTCCGGGGCGGTGTTGTAGGTGTCATTGCAACCATGGGCGTTATTGTCGGCGCGGACGTTCCCATGTTCCTCGGCGCCATGATGATGGGACCCCTGGGCGGCTGGGCGATCAAGAAGTGGGACGAAGTGGTTGAACCCGTCATTCCCGTCGGCTTTGAGATGCTCATCAATAACTTTTCCGCCGGAATTATGGGGGGACTTCTCTCCCTGCTGGGCCTCATCGTTATCGGTCCGGTAATCAATGGTCTTTCCCACTTTCTGATGGCCGGTGTGGACAGTATTATTTCCATGCGACTGCTGCCTCTGGCATCCATTCTGGTGGAACCGGGTAAGATTCTTTTTCTGAACAATGCGATCAACCATGGAGTTTTTGGTCCCCTGGGCGTCCAGCAGGTTCAGGAAACCGGCAAGTCGATTCTCTTCCTGATCGAGACCAATCCCGGTCCGGGTCTTGGTATTCTCCTGGCTTACCTTGTTTTTACCAAGGGTACAGTACGGGAGACGACTCCAGGTGCCATAATCATCCACTTCTTTGGCGGAATTCACGAAATCTACTTCCCCTATGTACTGATGAATCCTTTTCTTATCCTTGCGGTCATAGCAGGTGGATTCTCCGGGGTTCTGACCAATGTACTTCTGAGCACCGGAGCCTTTGCGACCCCGTCTCCCGGATCCATCTTTGCCCTGATGGCCGTTGCGGCGAAAGGCAGCCACCTGGGAATCCTGATGGCCGTTATCGTCTCCACTGCGGTGAGCTTTATTGTTGCCATGCCCTTTGTCCGCCGCTTCGACAGGATGAACCGTGAAGCCGGTGACAAACTCGAGGCAGCCAAGAAGCAGACCCAGGATTTCAAGGGGCTCGGAAAAGTATCCAAGATCGTATTTGCCTGTGACGCAGGAATGGGATCCAGCGCCATGGGGGCAAACCGGCTTAAGAAAAAACTCAAGGCCGCAGGGCTGAATGTTCACGTGGAGCATGCGCCGGTGGATGAAGTCCCGATGGACGCGGATCTGGTTATCTCCCACGTCAACCTGACCGAGCGTGCCCGTCAGTCGGCACCCAACGCCAGGCACTTCAGCATTACCAACTTTGTGAATGCCCCGGAGTATGATGAGATTGTCGCGGAACTATCGGGCAAGACCCCGGTGGATGTATAATAAAGTGTTTCGCTTCCGTCGCAGACCCTTGAGTTCAGGGCGCCTGCGGCGGAGTATATTGGAAAGGACCTGTTTTTCCGGTGGGCGATTGAAGATAAAGCACACCCTATCAGTAAAGGAGATGGCTGTATGGCCTGTTTTGTGGACAGATTGATTGAAAGTAAGACCATCGCGGTCGGTTGTTCGGCACGTGACTGGGAGGAAGCTATCAGAATCGGCGGCCGGATGATGATCGACGCCGGGCTGATCGATGACCGTTACGTCCAGACGATGATCAGCAACCACAGGGAAATCGGTCCCTATTTTATCGTTGCTCCGGGGATTGCGATGCCCCATGCAAAGCCGGAAAACGGGGTCCTGAAAACTGGCTACGCCCTTCTGACCCTCTCTTCGCCGGTGGAGTTCGGCGATGAAGAAAACGATCCGGTGGATGTGCTGATCTTTGCCGGAGCCGCCAACCGGGAGGAGCACAACCAGGAGGCCGTGCCCCAGATAGCCGAACTCTGTGACAGCGAAAAGTATGTGCACGCCCTTCGGGGCGCCCGAAACAACGACGAGGCCGTTTCGGTATTACAGGATTTTGCGGCCGCCTTTGAAGCCGGTGAATTCGATTGAGGCTGAGGTCAAGGAGGATACAATGCTTAAAGGGAACCTGGTGGTAACCAATGAAGAGGGACTTCATACCCGGCCTGCAAACCGTTTTGTAAAGGAGGTCAGAAAATTCGAGGCCCAGGTTATTCTGAAACGCAACGGAAAGGAGGCCCCGGGCAAGAGTCTTGTGAAGCTCATGAAGCTGGGTATTGTCCAGGGCGATGAGGTAACCCTGATCTGTGAGGGTCCCGATGAAAAGGAGGCCTTTGAAGCCCTGACCGCTCTTCTGCAGCCCGAGGGTGCTCCCCAATGCTGACGGGAATTCCCTCTTCATCGGGGATAGGCGCCGGTACGGTTTACCTGCTCCACGAGCGGGAGGTCCCCCTGGGACGCAGCGGCCCCAGCTCCAGCCGCAATGACGGCGGTACGCGGTCTCATATAAGGAGGAGCAGCGAAAGCGAGATGGAACGCTTCAGCCGGGGCCTGAAGGTGGCAGCGGTCTACTATTCAGCCCTGATTGAGCGCATCCGGGAGAAGCTGGGAGAGGACGAGGCGGAAATCTTCGAAGGGCATCTGGAAATTCTTACCGGCGAGGATATGGCCGAGGCTGTGGAAGAGGCTATCATGGAACGTGAGGCCATAGCGGAACGGGCGGTGATCGATTTTGTCGAGGAGACCGCCCGGGAGTTCGAAGAGCTCGAGTCGGATTACTTCAAGCAGCGGGCGGGAGATCTTCGCGACATCGGGCGCCGTCTTGCGGAGGCCATCTACTACGGGTCCATCAGCGATCCCGCGGAACTGCCGGAGAACAGCGTAATCGTGGCCGAAGAGCTTACCCCGTCGGCTACGGCACGCCTTGATACCGAAAAGGTAGCGGCCATTATTACGGAAAAGGGCGGCCGGACCAGTCACGCGGCCATTCTGGCCCGTTCCCTCTCAATCCCCTGTGTTACCGGTGTGGAAGGCCTGATCGCCGCGGTACGCAGCGGACAGCAGGTCCTGGTGGACGGCGACGCCGGAACGGTGGATACCGATCTCGACCATAAAAAGCTCAGCGAGGTGCGGAAGCGTAAAGAGACAGCCCGGAAAGAGGAGGAAAAACGCAGAACCTGGTCGAAGATGGCGGCCCCCGAACTTGCGGACGGTAAGCCCTACGCCCTTATGGCCAATGTCGGCGGAGTGGCGGAAGCTGAACAGGCCGCCTCCTTCGGGGCTGCAGGTATAGGACTCTTCCGGACGGAGTTTCTCTTTATGCGCTTTTCCGACTTTCCGGGACTGGACCAGCAGGCGGATGAATACCGGGCGGTCTGCAGGGCCATGGCGCCCTCCCCTGTCATCGTTCGTCTCCTGGACTGCGGCGCGGACAAGCCCCTGCCCTATGCTCCCCATCCGCCGGAGGACAACCCCTTTCTGGGGGAGCGCGGAATCCGGTATCTCCTCGCCCGGGAGACCCAGCTGAAGACCCAGATACAGGCTATTGCCAGGGTGTACGAAGAGGGCCACCAGATAAAAGCGATGATACCCATGGTGATCTCCGCCTCGGAGATAGACGCCGTCCGTTCCCTGGTCCCGGCAGCTGCTTCAGGTCTGCCGGTGGGAATCATGGTGGAAACCCCGGCTTCGGTGATGATTGTCGACCGACTTGCCGAAAAAGCGGATTTTATCAGTATCGGTACCAACGATCTGGTCCAGTATCTTCTGACCGTGGACCGGGGAAACCCCAGGGTATCGGCCTACTACCAGGAGTTTCATCCGGCGGTGCTTGCCGCGATCTCCCGGGTTGTGGAAGGAGCCCGTACGGCGGGCATCCATGTGGGGGTGTGCGGGGATATGGCGAGCCATCCTGATTCAGCCCTGGCGCTTTTGGCTCTCGGGGTGGATGAGATCAGCGCGGGGATTAACGCCATACCGGAACTCAAGGCCTGTCTTGCAGGAATCGACACAGCGGGTCTTGGCGAGCTTGCCTCCCGCCTTATGGGTGCCGCGGATGCGGATGCGGATGCGGCCAGGATGCAGGCGCGGAAACTGATCCCCGGGGATTTGGCCCCCTGGAAGGTGGAATAGGCAATGACCTCCCGGCTCCTGGCAGTGCTAAAGCTTCTCGCGGACAGCTCGAACTATACAACGGTTGAGCAGATTGCCGAAGCAACAGGAGCGGGGGTCAGAACGATTCATCGTGACCTGGAGGTCCTGGAGCGCAGTTTGAACCTTCGGGGGGTACGAATGGAGCGTCGCCGGGGATTCGGTGTGCGGCTTATCGATCCTGTGCCGTCGCGGCTGATGGAGAGCGCTGGAAACATGCGGGGTCCGTCTTTTACCGAAAGCGGTCAGCGCCCTCTACTGATTCTGCTTTACATGATTCTGGCGGCGGACTGGATAAAGCTCTCCGAGATTGCCCATGTTCTCTTTGTAAGCGACTCGACGGTAAGCAGTGATCTCTCATCTCTGGAGGAGATTCTTCCGGACTCGGTTTTTATTGAGAAGCAGAAGGGCACGGGGGTGCGAATGCTGGCGGATGAGACGGATATCCGGATGCTCTTCCTGTCGGCTTTTCCGGACCTTGTCCCGGTTTACCTGCTATACGGCAGCGAGAACGGCGGAGACAGCGAAAACGGAGAAGAGCGGATGATCCGTCTCATCGGAATCCGCGACTATCGGGAGCGCTTTTTCAAGATTATTCGCGAAGCGGAGGATCTCCTCGGATACAGGCTGTCTCCCTCATCCTCCGGGGTCCTTTACTCCTATCTTTTTCTCCTTGCCCGGCGAATACCTCTGACGGGAAACCTTCGCCGGCTCAGTCCCTCTGGGCTGAAGGTTCCGGAGATGTATATCCAGGCAGCCCGCCGGATGATGACATCCGACGCCTGGGAACTTTTGTCCTCCGAAACCGACACCGGGGAGGAGGTTTTTCTGCTGGCCCGTGTCCTTGCCTCCATGGAGGTGGCCGCCGCTTCTCCTGAATCCGTGGAGGCCTATCTGGGTGACCTGTGGGGACCGGTGAATGCCATTATCGAGCATACCCTTGGCCGGCTGGAGGGGTCCCGGCGGGTGTGGCTCCATGATGACCGGCTGCTTCTGAACTATCTGCGCATGACCCTGGCCGCTGCGGCCCGCAGGATCGATCTGGGGATCCCGGGGTGGCGGGAGATCGGACTGCATCCCTATCCCGGACTGGAGGACTCCCCGGAAGCCGCCGCGCTGGTGAGCCAGTTCCTGGAGGAAATGGATGAACGCCTGCCGGATCTTTCACCGTCCAAGGTGCGCCGGGAGATACAGGAAGCATCCCTCGCTCTGGGGGCTCATATAGAGCTGCTTCAGTCCCGACATGCACCGGAACTCCGGGTTCGGATACTCTGCCTGGAGGGGCTGGGGATGTCGAATTATATTGCCGCCCTTGTGCGGGATGTTCTTCCCCGGGGGGTGATTGTCGATTCCCAGTGGGACCCCGATTTCGAGGAAAACCAGGTGCCCGGGGAGTACGATCTTGTGATATCGTCGTTTCCCCTCAAGGTGCGGGGGTGCAGGCATGTGCTGATTCGTGTCGATTCTTCCCCGGAGGAGATACGGGCCCTGCTTCGGGAAGCTGCAGCGGACCTGGAAAAGCCGAAAATGCGGTCGGGAAAGGAGGAGCCGAAACGGGCGGAAAAACAGCGGGATGTCGTCAGTGTCGGCGAGCAGGTCCAGGATCTGTCTCTGCCGGTAATCATGTCGGTGATAAGCGGATTTTTTGTGGAGAAACGCCATGCCCGTTCGGATCTCCTGACCCAGGCGGTCCTGGCCCTCTCAGAACGGGGGGACTGTGATACTGAGATCCTGAGGAGGGATTTCGAACGCAGGGAATCCTACGGAAGTCTTGTCTTCGAAGAACTGAATGTCCGGATCCTTCACTGCCGTACCGAGGGTATCCCTGAACCCCGCGCCGGGGTCATTCAGACAGTCCCCATGGAACCGACGGTGCTGGTCCTGGCTGCCCCCCTTACAGCCTCACCGGTACAGACCCACGCGCTTTCGGAAATAGTGATAGCTCTGACGGATTTCGGCGATTTCGCAGATGTTCTTGCCAGGGGAAGCAGGCGGGATATTCAGGGACGTCTGTTGACCCTGTTCAGCCGGAAGTTCGGCTGATCGCGTTCTCTGGTCTCGCACAGGAAAGAGGAAAGGATGCAAAAGGAAAAGGATATGAAACTGGCGGTTCAGTTTGGGGCCGGAAACATCGGGAGAGGATTTATCGGGGCCCTGCTGTCCAATTCGGGATACCGGGTTCTGTTCGTGGATATCAGTGATGCAATAATCCCGGAACTGCAGAAAAGGGGAGAATACATCGTTGAAATAGTCGGCGAAACCCGCAGCGAAGAGACCATTGCACCGGTGGACGGCTGTTATCCTGCGGATGAAGCGCTTCTCGAGGCCATCGCAGAGGCGGATATTGTGACCACCGCGGTAGGTCCCAACGTTCTTGAACATATTGCTCCCCGCATCGCAGCGGGGCTGGAACGGCGCATGATGACCGGAAAATCCGGGGGGCTCAATATCATCGCCTGTGAAAACATGGTGAATGCCTCAAGCAGACTGAGGGAACTCGTGGAAAGCTTGCTGAGTGAAGAGGCAAAGAGCTACGTTAAGGACAATGCGGGTTTTCCGGATTCAGCTGTGGACAGGATAGTCCCTCCCATGGAGAAGTCTGAGGACATTCTTCGGGTACGGGTGGAGGAGTTCAGAGAATGGATCGTCGACCGGCGCGGGTTCGTCGGCAGCATACCGGAGATCGAGGGGATGCAGCTGACCGACACCCTGACTGCCTTCGTGGAACGCAAACTGTTCACCCTGAACACCGGCCATGCCATCGCGGCCTATCTCGGTTCCCTGTACGGCCACCGGACTATAGATCAGAGTATACAGGATGAACAGATACGGCAGGTTGTCCGCGGCGCCATGGAGGAGAGCGGGGAGGTCCTGGTGCGGCGCTACGGTTTTGACCGGGACAGGCACCGGGAGTACATAGAAAAGATCCTGCGGCGCTTTGAGAATCCCTGGCTCAGGGACGATGTGCAGCGGGTGGGCAGGCAGCCCCTGCGGAAGCTCGGGTTCGACGACCGCCTGATCAAGCCCCTGCGGGGTACCATAGAGTACGGCCTCCCGAACCGGAACCTGCTCATCGGCATTGCCGCGGCCCTCTATTTTCGCAACGAGAATGATCCCCAGGCGGAGCATTTGCGGGAGTTGCTTGAAATCAGCGACATAAAAGAGGTGATTCCACGCATAACCTCCCTTAAAGATGCTGATGTTCTTGCGGCCATTGAAAACGCCTATGAGGACCGCGGAGTCGAGGACCTTGTACGGAATTACGTCCGCCAGTGGATCAGGATCGTTTCAATGAAGGAGGCCAGGGACAACTTTGCCCAGCTTGTGGATGAGGCCATGGCGGGGCGGGAGATCATTGTGGCCAGCAGAGGAAAGCCGGTGGTCCGTCTGACCCCGGTAACGCCTCCGGCACTGAAAGAGAGTTCATCTCATTGAAGGCTGTCGTTTTTGATCTGGACGGGGTCCTTGTCGATTCCGAGCCCTTTCACGCCGAAACTCTGGTCTCTCTTGCTGCTGACCTGGGAATACAGCTCTCGCATCAGGAAACCCGTCGTTTTATCGGGGTATCCGACGAAGAGATGTGGGGTATCCTGATGCGGGAAAACCGCTGTGCGGGGGAGTACCGGGCGAAGGAACTGGCGGAGCTTCAGGCTGAGCGGACCCTGGAGAGGCTTTCGTCCTGGAGGCTCCCTCCCCGGGACGGAGTCCCTGAACTGCTGGTGGAACTTCGCTCCCTGGGTATATTGACGGCTGTAGCCTCATCATCGCCCGGGGCGTATGTCGATTATGTGCTGAAGGCAGCCGACCTGTCTGTATACTTTCCTGTGCGGGTAGCCGGGGATGGGGTGGAAAACTGCAAGCCCCATCCGGAACCCTACAGGAAGGCCGCGGAGCTTCTCGGAATCCCGGTCCGCGCGGCAGCGGCTGTCGAAGACTCCCCGTCCGGAATCGAATCCGCGAGCCGGGCGGGACTTCGATGTATCGGGCTTGGAAGCCCGTCATCCAGAAAAGATGGGGCTTTTATACCGGACCTGTGGATTGCCGGCTTTTCGAAGAGAGACCGCCGGAAGATTCTGCAGTTCCTTGATTTACAGTGAATAACTTACCGCGAACTCCACCGGCGGATTCAGGCTCATGAAACGCAGCAGCGGAATTCTGAACTCCGCTGTATCCGCGGACCGCCTGATTCCGCCGTCCACGTTCATGATTTTCCCCGGAACCTGTATGTGCAGCCTTATGGCGGCGGACTCGATCATCTTCTCGATGGTTTCCGCCGGGGCGTACTCCTCAAAGGTCCAGATCAGCATCTCCTTCAGCTCTTCTTCATCGCCTCCGTTCTGAAAAACCCCGGTAACCGTCCGGGAAACAGGATCGTTCCCCATGGGAACAATCTCCAGAATGGACGCCACGTTACGGGCATCTATGCGAATGGTGAGGGTCCCGGTATTTCCGGAACGCCGGAAGGAGAAAACCGGGTTGCCCCGGGTATCGATATTCTCGGGAAAAATCCGTTGAATGTCGGCAAAGCCGGCGAGAATCCGCAGTGTCTCCGGGGCTTCCAGTATCAGTCCGGTAAGGGACAGCCCTTCAGCGGAGGCGAATCCGGCTGTCAGGGCGGCAGTGTCAAAGAAGCTCGTATCGTCGTCGACATTGGCCCCCTGTACCTCCGCCAGATCTCCCAGATACTGGCGCAGGAGCGGGGCCATGGTAATGCGTGTATCCGCCTTCCCTGCTGCAGAGTCCTCCATGTGGATGGAGGTTTCGACGCTGCAGGAGCTGAAGACCGCGAGAATCAGACTGAAGACCAGAAGCGCTGGTGTTGCGTATCTCATATGCCTGAAAGTCTATCCCCTCTCCGGGGCTTCTTCAAGCGTAATCAGTCCGAAATCCTGACTGCCGTCTCTTCTTCTGCCTCGTCCTTCATCTCATCTTTCGTCTCGTTCGCCTCGGACGCATTTTCCGCGGCTGAAGCATCACCGGCTTCGTTACTGCTGGTTACAAAGGCGGAGACCATTGACGAAAGGTGCGCCATGTTCTCCCGGGTTACCTCCCCTGCTTCGTTGAGGGAGCTTATGGCCTTGATGACCTCTTCGCCCCCGGCATCTATCTCTCGTATGCCGTTCAGTACCTGGGCGGAGAGCTGGCGTACCTCCTGCACGTTGCGGGAAATCTGCTCCGCCTCATTCTGAATGGAACCGGCACCCTGTTTGATTTCATCGGAGGCGCTTCTGACCTCGGTGGTGCCGGAGACCACTTCTGTGGTCCCGTTTGCCATCTCCACCATTGCCTGGGAGATGTCTGTAAAGGCCTTGGATGTATTGTCCACCTCGGTGTTTACCTCCTTCAGGGTCATGAGGCTTTCCTGGGAACTTTCGTCGGCTTCGGTTATACGGCTGGTTATGGCCTTCAGGGATCTGGTTACCATCTGGGCGTTTTCCGTGGTGGACTCGGCGAGCTTGCGTATCTCCTCCGCCACAACCGCGAATCCCTTGCCCGCCTCCCCGGCGTGGGCGGATTCTATCGCGGCATTCATGCTGAGCATGTCTGTCTGTTCGGCGATGGAATTGATTATGTCGATTATTTCCAGGAGCCCTTCGATCTCCCGGGAAATCTGGCGTATAAGCGTGGATGTGGTTTCCACCCGTTCAGATCCTCTGGCGGTAACGTTGACCAGGCTGCTCACTCCTTCGGCACGTTCCTGGGCCAGGCGCGATATATTCTGAATTGATGCGGCCATCTCTTCGATGGCGGATGACGACTGTACAATCGCTGTGGACTGCTGTTCGATTCCCTGGTTCTGGGAATGAATAAGGCGGCTTATGGAGTTTACCGACTGGTCGACGTTCTGGATTACCTCGTCCAGGGAGGTAAACTGCCGCTCAATATTCTTGATATTGGCCGCGATCTGGGTCATTGCCGCGGAGGACTCGGCGGTTGATGTGGAGAGTTCCTCCTGCAGGTGCATTGCCTCCGTGGAACTCTCCTTGATTTCATCGATGATGTTTTTCAGGTTTGAAATTACCGTGTTGATGTGCTCCGCCAGACGCCCTGTTTCGTCCCTGACTGTAATTCCCGTCTGAACCGTAAGGTCGCGATTGGAAACAGCGCTCATTACCTCTTCTATGCGGATTATCCGCCTGCTTATGCGTCCGGAAAACAGGATTGCAAAAAGCACGGAGATAAGCCCCACCAGAGCGATGGCAGCCAGAACCATAAGCTGCTGTCTTTCTGAAACACTCCGGATCTCTTCGTCCAGAAGGTCAGGCAGGCGGCTGAGCAGCTTGTCGAAGGCATCGGAGGAAATTTCGAGGCTGTTTATGAGATTTTCAAAGCGCAGTGCCTCAATATAGATTCCGGCATCCTCCCGGTTGTTTTTTACCTGCTCCAGAAGCTGATACAGGCTCTGGGACCGCAGCCTTGACAGAAATTCAGCGCTTTCTCCGGAGGTATAAAGGTTGCCTATGGAGTCAATGTTCGGTTTAATCAGGGAATAGAGGTTCGAAAGACTCTCAAGCTGTTCGGCTATCCCGGGAATGCTGTTAAGCTCCTCCGATTCGATCAGCCTGGTCATGCTTGCATAAAAGGATTCGTTTGCTTTGGGCCAGTTCTGCTCGAAATAGTCCGGCGAGTTGAGCACGGATAAAAGCTTGTTATTAACCAGGTTAAGCTTGTTCCAGTCCGACAGGGCTGCGGTTGCAAGACGGCTCTGATTTGCCAGGTTGACGACATCCCGGGAACTTGTCAGGGTAACCTGGACGACCCCGGCAAAGATAACGGCAAAACATAGAAAAGCCAGGAGTAGTTTTAATCGGATATTCACAAGCGAAATCTCCTTTTCGAAATAATGTTCTGACTGTAGACAACAGTATAACAGCAGTTTATAGAAAAGAACAGTAATCTCCATTCCTGATGAAAGAAAGCACTACCGCTGTTTTGTTCTTGCTCCAGAATCGGGAGAATAGTAGAATACTATCATGATTACAAAATATGTGTTCTGGTTTTTTCCTGCCATCACCGGAGTAGTTTCCGTCTGTTACGCTCACCAGGGGCGGGGGCGTATTTTTCTCAAACTGACGGTCAGCGGCAGCGTACTGCTCCTGCTTGCAGGCTATGCCCTCTATACGGGTAAAGGCCCGGAATTTCCCTTTGTATGGGGTCTTTCCTTTGCTCTGGCGGCTTCCATGGTGGGTGATTTTTTTCTGTCCAGCGGGGATGATACCTTTCTCCACGGGGTGGGGGGCTTCTTTTTTGCCCATGCGGGGTATCTGAGCGCTTTTCTCATGCTTGGAGGATTTAACCTGCCGGCCCTGGGGGTGTTTTCCCTTGTCCTGCTCCTGTACCTGCTGCTGGTTCTCAGGCCGAAGATTGAGGACAAGGTACTGTTCTGGGCTGTTTGCGGATACACAGCCATCTCTGCTCTGGTTATCGCTGCGGCCTTCGGCACCCGGCAGCCCCTGTTCGTTCTCGGAGCCCTGCTGATTGCCCTTTCGGATTGCATAATCGCCTGGAACAAGTTTGTACGTCCCGTCAGGTACGACGAGGTTTTAATCCTTTCGACCTATTATCTTGCCCAGATCAGCATAGGTATCGGCAGCTGGGTTCTGATTTCAGCTTAAAAGCCTCTGTAATTTTTCCAGAATCTCCTTTTCCTTGTAGGGTTTATGGAGGATATCGTCGGCACCCGATTTCATGATCTCTTCCTGATCGGCCTGCTGTGCGTGGGCGGTAACGGCAAGGATGGGTATTCGATGCTCCTTCTGGCTGCTCCGGATTTGCCTGATTGCTTCCATGCCGTCCATTCTGGGGAGCCCGATGTCCATGAGAATGCAGTCGGGATTTTCCTTCAGGGCGGCATCCACCGCTTCCATGCCGTCCCGGGCTTCGATAATAATGAAGCTGTGTCTGCTGAGGATATGTCGCACATAGAGGCGGTTAACGGCCTCATCTTCCACCAGGAGAACCCGTGTCATC
>Ga0334898_1002141_pt1 | contig 18968 bp, 17 predicted proteins | sample GraSluR3_MG_10_FD_207228 | JGI IMG/M metagenome (GOLD analysis project Ga0334898, IMG submission 207228) | Sludge microbial communities from methane-producing bioreactor in Wageningen University, Netherlands - Granular Sludge_3_08-R3 | ecosystem: Engineered > Bioreactor > Anaerobic >... | reverse complement strand
ATGGTCCTGTTTTCCTTATTGATACACATCATCCTCAAGCACGATTACATGGTATTATCAATTTAGTTCTCATTTTTGTTGTTATGATAGGAACATGGAGATTCTAATACCATAAAAAGAAAAAAAATTATAAATTACTAATTTCATGCCCTCGAGATCGTATTTTAAAGGGAATTTCCTTATACATTCCTTTAAGATCCACACGTAATTCTTCTAAAGATGCAGGGTCTGGAGAGAATAAGAGAACTCCACCTCCTCCACCAGCACCCAGGGGAAAAATTGTACTATTAAAGTTACAGGCTCGTTGCAGCAGGTCCCATGAATTTTCCATATAACCTTCACACAGTTTTATCCGTATGTTACGATATTTTTCTACTGAATCAAAAACATGACCCCACTTTTGCAATCGTAATCCTTCCCGAAACTCATAGGCTACCTTCAGTTTCTGGGAATGTAACCTATAACCATCTTCAGTGAGTAAGGCGTTTCTCCAGGTCTGATTAACCTCAGAACTCAGACGGGGGTGTCCAGTGTGGAATATAGCCATTCTATCCTCTAAAAGTCCATAATCAACAGGTGCTACTAATTCATAACGTTGGGATTCCCCATACCCAGTGCCGGGATTTCCTGGTTTTCCCCAGGGAAACCAGACATAATCAGTCACTCCTCCAAATATAACATTGGATTGTTCCTGAGTTCCAGTGATGCTCACCCCAAAACCCTGTTCAATACGTGAAGCTAAAGAAATGAGTTGTATTTTACTGAAAGGTTGTCCTGCTAATTCATTGGCCAATATACATACCCCAATGGTAGCAGTTGATGATCCCCCTAGTCCTGAGGATTGTATTCCTTCCCTGAGATTCTGTAAGACAAATTTCACACCTGATAAGTTGAATATTTCCATTATTTTAAGTAACCAGTTCTCACGGACAGGGGTTACCTTACCAGGATGGGCAGTGACTTCTGTTTCATATTCCACAGATTTCACACCTATAAGATCCTCATCAAAAGGGTGGGCTTCAATTCGGGTTCCGGTGTCTATGGTTATGCCCACGGTTCTGGGAAGATTCTCCGTCCATTTACATGTAGAATCAGCCATATCATAATTATCTGGCAGTTTCCAGAAGGTCTGCTGGAATTCACTTAAATCTAAACTGGATCCCGGACCATCAATTCGATTATAGGCTAAAACTGTAGGTAAAGCCTTTTCTTCTTCAGCTGCTTGTAATGATTCATGTAACTGGATGGGCATGAAAATTTTATCCTCTGCTTATAATATCCGGGTTATAATCCCATGATCATAAATATCATTAATTATAACCCTGTAATTACAAATATCCCTTTTAAAATCTTTAGGTTATAATGATCCTCTAATTATGTTATCATCCTAAAGGATATTTAATTCATTCTTATGGCTTCATCAGGGGTTTCATTTAATTTGACTTCCTGTTTTTCGTGCATGATCATTTCTATATCATTCAACTGATCAGATGTCCATTTATTCAGGTCATTTCTTTCCAGGGCTGCTCTTGCTTCACGCAGTAACAATGCTTTGCTCTCATCATCCATCAATAATGCCATGTCAATGGATTCAGCTGTCTGCCGCAGGTCATAAGGATTGATACAGATAGCTCCATTTTTCAGTTCCTCATAACATCCGGCTCCAGTGGAAAGGATCAGTGCACCGTTATTTTCATTGACCACACTTCCTTCTTTGGCCACGATATTCATACCATCCAGGATGGGGTTGACCATCAAGACGTCGTATCTTTTCAGGAGGGCAACTACCAGGTCATAATCCCCCCGGCAAATATATTTAATAGGCTCCCAATCATCTGTTCCGTGTTTCTGGTTGATTTCACGGACCATGTCCCTTATGTTATCTGTGTATTCCCTGTAGATCTTTATATCCTGTCTGGAAGGCATTAGGGTTGCTACAAATTTAACCTTTTCTCTCCATTCTGGATACCTATCCAGGAACATGTCATATGCTTGGAATCCTCTGATGATATTTTTGGATAAATCTGCCCGGTCTGTTCTGTAAATTAACTTGCAGTCTCCCAATATCTCATCCACTTCTTTTTCCTTGGCAATGACCTTCGAATCCTGGGCCTGTTTTTGTAACGTTTTTACATCTACACTGATAGGGTAAGTTCTCACATGACAGGTGTGTCCATTATACAGGATATCTCCCAATTTTTCATCCACTAATGCTGTGGGTAGGATGTGTTTAATGGTCTGGAAGAAGTTGTTCATGTAACGGGGGATGTGGAATCCCAGTACATCATTGGTGAGTATGCTTTCCAGGATCTCAGTCTGCATGTGGTTGGGGAGTTGCTGGAATATTTCTGGCGGGGGGAATGGGATGTGGACAAATTGACTCATGAGAACATCAGGATGCTGTTCTCTTATCAAGCGGGGTGTTAAATAGATATGATAGTCCTGTAACATTACAATAGGTGTTTTATCAGAATTAGCCACTTCATTTCCTATAGCTTCTGCGAATTTACGGTTCACAAACTGGTAGGAATCCCAGGCCTGGTGCAGTTCATCATCAGCGCAGGGTGAGTAGGGTGGGTTCCACATGGAATGATGAATGAACCATAATAGTGGGTTGGCAAATTTACCATTGAAATCATTAAAAACATCTTCTTCTGTTTCCACGAAACGAAGGTAATATTCAGGCTCTTCTAAAGGTATGGGAACATTATAATGGTACTTCTGGTTCACATAGGAGTCACATTCTCCAATGGCAGAGGAAACCCATTTTCCATGTGTTTGTTGCAGGAATGGTATCATAGACCCCACTATCCCCCCTGCACCACGTATTAGTTCAAGCTTTCCTTTATTATCACGTTTAAACAGCACTGGTCCTCGGTTAGAGGACACGATTATTTCTTTATCCTGTAAAAATTCTGAGTTCATATTGGTCTCTCCAGGTGTGGATATCAATCTAGAAACCAATTGAACTGTATAACATAACCAAAACCCTGAATAGGCCCGCCTCCAATTGGTACTAATTTTCATTCCTCACTAACTGTATAGTGGTCGATCTTCCTCTATTAAAAGATTTACTATTGTATTAAGCTTTTTGGAAAAAATGCACAACAACCAGAACAAGGATTCCATCAATTAATCTGAGATTAAGTTTACTAATGGATTAGGGGTTGTATTAGATGATTATTTTTTTTAATTTCCACATAATTTTTATATGGTGAGTACTTATTGTGTTTATCATAATTTGGGGAATGAAACAATGATATTTTAATCTATTAAAGAAATGCACAATCATATTAAGATAATAAATCGTTTCAAGATTGTTATTATGTTTTTTAATCAGGATTATTTGTTAATCATGAAAAAACTCCACAAACTTATTATATAATAAATTATAGTAATAGCTAACTAAATAAATCCTTGAATGAAATTTTTAAGGGGAGTAAATAACATAGAAAAAGCTAATTTTAAATGGGAACAATTAATAGTGTGCTTATTAGTTCTGGGCATGGCTATGATAATCACTGCGGGCTCATCCTTTGCAGCAAGTGAAATCATCTATGTTAGCACAGATGGGAACGATGCCTGGAACGGATTATCAGCCACCTATGATCCAAGTACTGGTAATGGGCCTAAAGCAACCATACAAAACGCTGTAGATACCGTGGATGATAATGGAACGGTATATGTGGCTGCGGGAACCTATTACGAAAACTTGCTTATCAACAAAGATGTTTATTTAATTGGAGAAGGTCCAGATACTACCATTATAAATGGTCAGCAAAGCAACAGTGTAATTGCATTTTATGGTACAAACATGCTACCTGTAACTCCGTTAACCCTTGGTGTCAGTGGATTCACCCTCACCAATGGTCATGCAAGTTATGGTGGAGGAATATACAATAATGGTGGTAATTTATTCCTGGCAAACTCTAAAATCACTGCAAACAGTGCCAATAAAGGTGGAGGAATCTACAACTCGGGTACTTCAACTGCTGATGATTTAACCATTATAGACGGAAACTCACCAGATAATGTTTATGGTAATCCTGTGGTCTATGTTACCTCAGAAGAGATTTCCCAGGATTTGTTATCCCCCTATTAATACCCTAACATTATAACAGTGCCTACATCTGAAAAGAGATAAAAATGTCTCTTTATTTTCCTATTTTTCCAAAAAAAATTAAAAATAATATAAATTTTTGGTTAATTCTTAGAATAAATTCTATTATAATTATTTCAAGTAATCACTCATCTTTATTTCAAGTAATCATTCATCTTGGGAAAGATAAAGTGCAGAACGCATCATTTTCTCCCTTACATCCGGAATAAAACCTTCCAGAAACTCCAGTACCTCACCGGGAAGTCCAGCCTCTTCTTCGAAAACACAATTCAAACCCTCGATCTCTACCCATGATTTAATCCATGATCTGGGAACGTTTATAAGAGGATAAACCATCTTCACTCCATCAGAACAAGTGTGCAAACTTACTAGGTCCAGGTTCTCCCCATCCAGTATGGTTCCTATGATATGTTCCACCTCCCCATCCAGGGTGAGGGGTAAAGCCACTGCATCTACATTCAATTCTTGTTTTTCTGGGAGTTTAAATTCCTCCCTTTCCTTGAAATTGAATTCTGGAACCATGACTAATTCCACCCCATACTTGCGGGTGTAAGGCTCTAAAACAGCATAAAGGGTTCGATTAACACAGTTAGAAGGATTGGCCACTATTATCTTATCATGGGGTTTCAGTGCATTTTTAAGGACTCGGGAAGCACGGGTACAGATCTTCTGAAACATTTTACTCCTTTTAACCTCAAAATTAGGGAAATGCTCCAGGAATATTTCTTCCCTTTTACGGGAGAAACGTGACAGCTTCAGATTGTTGATATAAATCTTTTCATCAATTATACTAACAAACCTGGTTTCCACACCATTTTTTTGGAGGAACCTAACCACTTCTTGCTTTTTTACCATGATTTCCCACTTCAAAAGATGAATAATTTTAAAGGATAATAGGGTCCGATTAACTGGATAATGATTTTTTTATTAAGGGGATCAGATAAACTTATAGCAAAATGAGTTAGGGGTAAATTATGAGAGGGGTTTTATTATGTTCAAGATCTTCGGCCGTAAATCAGAAAATGACGGAGACAGGGAATTCCTGGAAATAGAAGTAACTGAACCGGTGGATTGTTTAGGGGACTTTACCTTCAACTTCCACTGGCAGCATAAGGGAGAGAAACTGGATCCTGCCTGGAAAATTCCTGGAAATGATGTAACATTTGGTGAAGTGGTGGAACACCTTAAAAATAATGGTAATGTGCGTATTAAAGGTGATGCTGGGCACCGTCTGGCTAGTAGTATGGGTGTGGACCTCCAGTACTTTCAAGGAACAGGAAAAGACATTTCTGTGGGAGATATCTATGTGGAAGGAAATGTTGACACCCGTATGGGGATCAGTATGACCAGGGGAAGCATCTATGTTCGAGGAGAAGTTAAGGAGCCCATGGGTAATCTGGTGGAAGTTAAATCCAACCAAAAAGGTTACCGGCAGCTTAGAAGCATAACTGACATCGTTACTAACGGGTTAAATGGAAGTAAAGTGGTGGGTTGTCAGTTCACCGGGAAAAAATTCATAATTGATGATGGCACAATAAAAGACACTGTGGGTGCCCGGTTAGATGTGGATATGGAGATCATAAAAAAAGGAGATGTGGATCTTTCCACCGGGATACTCATGCGCCAGGGTACTGTCCGGGTAAATGGAAATGCAGGGAAAAACACTGGAGCACTTCTTAACGGTGGTACAATTATTATTGATGGAAATACTGATGACTTTACAGCTATTGATATGATTAAAGGAACCCTCATCATCAATGGAAATGCTGGTAAATTCCTGGCTGCTAACAAGAAAACCGGGATGATTTTTGCAAAAAAGGGAAGTCCCATACCACCTACAGAAGAGAAAACTCTTCAGAGCGCGGACCAACAACTCCTAATAGCACATACCTTCAATCCTACTGGTTTTAAGAAGTTTGAGTGAGAAATAGGGACATTAAAGAAGTTAGTGAAATAGGTGGCTATTAAGAAAATCAGTAGTATATAAGAATCTAAAAATCAGGCCAACTATTAATTTAATTTTTAAAATTAAATCAAAGATATTTTTAAAATAAAAGATTTATGGGTTTTTAAGTTTCCCATTGCAACTGATATTTTTCAAACTGTCTTTCCAGGATTATGACCAGGGCAAATCCAATTACTCCCGCGATGATTACGGGGATGATGGAGTCCATACTGGTAGCTATCTTTTGATAGGGTAGACGCAGGGTACCGACCATCAATCCCACCAGGAAGGCCATGGTTATGGATTTATGATGTTCCAGAAGGTAGTTCAGGATTCTGGAGAAGGATAAAATACCTATCACTGCCCCTATTCCAAAGGTGATGATATCCACGAATTTAAGCTGATTTAAGGCAGCCAGCATGTATTCATACTGATTCAGTAGTAATAATATGAAGGCTCCCGAAATACCGGGCAATATCATGGCACAGATAGCCACCATTCCAGACAGGAATATGACCGGTAGGGTATGGTTGGCTTGCACCGGGTTTAATCCCACAAACAGGATGGCAAACACAAATCCTATTAATAAAAAAACTATGTTCTTAAGGTTAAGTTCTTCCACGTGTTTGTAAACGAAACCTGCTGAGGCTAATATCAGGCCAAAGAAAAAAGCATAAGTAGTGGCAGTATATGCGGTGAGCATCAACGTCATGATCTTTGACATGGTCAACACTGCCAATCCAATTCCCAAAAGAAGAGGTATAAAAAGGTTAAAATCCCATTTCATGAGTTCTTCTTTAGATTTAGCAAAATTTCCTTTCAAGGCGGCTATAATGAAATTAGCATTTATCTGGCTGATGGCATGGACCAATCTCTGATAGATGCCAGTAATGAGTGCCATAGTACCCCCGGAAACCCCGGGGATCACATCTGCAGTGCCCATCAATAATCCACGTAAGAATATTAAGAAGGTGTCCCTGTAATTCTCGATTTTTCCCATGATGATAATCCTCCTAAAAACAATTTGATTAATAAATTGATAAGTACGAGTTGAATGTCTTTATAGATTAAGTTGAATCTTATTGATACAAGTTATTAATAAAAACATAACCTCCATATTATTCCTCTCATCCACATATATTCAAGCTTAATTTTTGAGTATTTATGTTGAAATTGATTACATTTATATAGGTGGTTCCTTACTATTAATCGCTGAACAAAAAAAATTAATATATAGGCAGGTGTAGAAATGCGAAGATTTTTGCTAACACTAAGACTTTGGTTAGCCACTATACTTCTATTTGGCATATTATATGCCATAATTACCGTAATTTGTTCTTTACTGGGCTTTGGAGGCCCATTAATATTCGCCATTATGGCTGTGGGAATGGTGCTGCTCCAGTACCTGGCAGGTCCCAAAATGGTGGAGATGACCATGCACGTGCATTATGTCTCTCCCCATGAAGCACCCAACCTACATAGTATGGTGGAAGAACTGGCCATGAACGCCGGGATCCCTAAACCAAAAGTAGGAATCTCAGAAACCAACATCCCCAATGCCTTCGCCTTTGGTAGAACTAAAGGTGATGGTCGAGTCTGTGTAACCAGGGGTATTCTGAACCTCCTGGATGAAGAGGAACTGAAGGCTGTTCTGGGACATGAAATCAGTCATATCCGCCACCAGGACATGGCAGTGATGACCCTTATCAGTGTGGTACCTCTTATCTGTTACTGGATATTCATCAGTACCATCTTCAGTGGAGATCGTGATAGCGATGCCGGACTCATTGGTATCGTTGCCCTGGTAGGATACCTCCTGGGTCAGTTACTGGTATTATTCGTGAGCAGAGTACGGGAATACTATGCAGACCAGGGAAGTGTGGAAATAGGTGGTAAACCCCATAAACTAGCCAGTGCCCTTTACAAACTGGTCTATGGATCTGCAAATCTGGATAAAAGACAGGTAAAACAGGTAGAAGGAGTTAAGGCCTTCTTCGTCAATGATATTTCCGATGCACATAATGAGATAAACGATCTTAGACAGGTGGATCTGGACATGGATGGAGTTATCAGTGAAGTAGAACTGGCCCGCCTACGTGACATGGACACCCATATCGGCACGGGTAGTAAAATAATGGAATTATTATCCACCCACCCTAACATGGTGAAAAGGATTAAAAGACTGGCTGAGTTAAGTGATACTTAATTTGCCTTTAAATCCTTAAACTCACTTATTTTTTTATTTTTCTAAGGATAAATTGTAATTGTTTCCTTTAATTCATTTTTTATTCTATTCTGAGAATCTATTTTTATAATTTCTGTTTAAACTTTTGTAAAAAGATTGTTTAAATTTTTTAATGGGTTTTGAGTCTTTTGAACCATTTTATAAGTATTTCAGCATATTTAAAGCTAATTTTTTGTTTTAAATAGAGTAAAATAACATATCTAAAATTTACTTGATAAATATTCAAAGAAAATATAAAAATATAAATATATTAACTTAATACTGGTTTATGATAGTAGGTTATGAATGAGCTATGATTGATTAAAGTTAAATGGGAATATTAATTGATTTTCTTTACCCGTTTTGTGACTATTGGCTATGTATGTCCAGAAGCATCTATCTAACAACAATTGAAAATGTTGTCTTTGGAACTACTCCCCAAGAAGGTATAAAAAATTAGTAGAAACTATGGGATGGAATTCGCTTTCAAGAGCTGTAAATATTGTAGATCCAGAAAACAACAGTTATAACACTACATATATGGCATAATGGACCATTATCTTGAATAACTCAATTGGACGAAAACATGGCAAAAATAAGAACTAAAATTTGTGGATTTATGGGCATACTTATTTTTGGTATTATTTATAACTATATTTTTAATAATATTATTATTTATACACTTACTCCTTTATTTTTAATTGAATATCTTGTTTGGTGGAAATACGAAAATAGATTGGATGAAAAATATGGTCTTAGACCTTTTAATGATGTTTCCAGAAACAAAAGAATAATAGTCTTTGGTTTATTTTTTATTGCACCTGCAGTTTTTATTACATCCATTGTTTATGGAATCTCAGGGAATAATTTTCTAGGAGGATTAGGTTTAGCAATCACAATGATTTATCCTTTAATTTTCATGTTTTTGAGAATGGAAACATTCAGTGATAGTATAAGTGAAAAGGGAGGATTTGGTTATTTCCCTGCATCTTATCTTTTATTTTCATTTGGAATTGGAGTTTTTACTACATTCAGGGGTTTTTCAGCATTAAATTTCTACTTAAATTCTGGTAATCCACCTTTAGAGTTTGCATTGGTTTCTATCTTTTTAGGTTTGCTTTTCCAGACAATTGTCCTCCTACCGGATCAGTTCAACAAGATCAGTCCATTCGACCTCAGAGAGCGAAAAGGATTGCTTTTTATGTTTGTAATCACAGTTTTACTGTTTGTGATATCCCAAGACATAATTTTCTCTTTAATCTAAGAAACTAAAAACAAATCTACTATAAATTAATGATTAGATGATATTCACTTTCAAATATACAGGAGCTTAATGAATTTGCAATTTCAACTGAAATAATAAGAGATGGTGCTTTAACAACAGTTAAGAATGTAGTTCTTAGAAGCACACCTAAAGAAAGTATGAAAAAACTGACAGAATTGGGGTGGGATTCTTTTTCTGGAGTTGTAAATATAATAGATCCGGAAAACAATAGTTGTAACACCACATCTTATAATTTGATTGGGCAATATATTGAATAGAATTAGTTTACGGTGTGATCATGCTCAGAGTTAAAGCTAAAATCTTGGCATTCATTTACATTATAATTTTTATGATTACAATGATTATTCTTTTTAAAAATATTGTAAGTTATATAATGGCTCCTTTATTTCTAATTATGTGCCTTGTTTGGTTTATATGTGAAGAGAGATTGAATGAAAAATATAATCTTCGACCTTTTGATAAGATTGCCCGAAACAAAACAATAATCATTGGAGGAATATTCGTTGTGCCAATATTCTTTATCACATTCATTGTTTCGGGAATATTAGAGAATAATTTTTTAGGTGGATTGGGTTTAGCAATTGCACTCAGTTATCCATTAATTTTCATGTTTTTGAGAATGGAAACATTCAGTAATAGTATAAGTGAAAAAGGAGGTTTTGGTTATTTCCCTGCATCTTATTTTTTCTTTTCCTTTGGAATTGGAGTTTTTACTACTTCCAGAGGTTTTTCTGTCCTAAATTTTTATTTGAATAATGGTAATCCACCTCTTGATGTTGCAATATTTGCAATCGTTTTAGGTTTGATTTTTCAGACTATTGTCCTCTTACCAGATCAGTTCAACAAGATCAGTCCATTCGACCTCAGAGAGCGAAAAGGATTGCTTTTTATGTTTGTAATCACAGTTTTACTTTTTGTGATATCCCAAGACATAATTTTCTCTTTATGGTCTACGACATTGAAAATTTAATAATTTGTTTTTTTAAATTTTAACCGACTTTGAAACACGACAAAAAAATTGATTTACTGATTTAATCCAAATTAATTCATTAAAAATGGAGTAATAAAAAAATGAGTGGTGGACTTGAGGTAATGGAAGCAGTTGGAGTTCTAATTTTATTTGCGGTTATTTCAGCTAAGTATCGAGGGAGTTTAAGAAGAGGTTTGGAATGTTTGAGTGGTATTAAGACTGTGCGTGGGGGTGTGTATCAGGGTGGTTTGGATGATCAGACTTATGAGGGTATACTATTGGAAACGCCATTTGTTGTACTAATAATAGCCCTTGTCAGTTATTATCCAATTGCAGTTTCAATGCAGAACTTCCCAGGTTATGTGGGTTTTGTGATGTGGTTTTTCTTTCCTTTTCTCATATTGCTTTTGAGGATTAGGACGTTCAGTGATTCCAGTATATTAGAATGGACAGGTATTGGTTATCATCCTGCCTATTGTTTTTTGTTATCCATTTTTGCTGGTGGATACAGTACTGGAACTGGGTTTTCCATGTTGAATTTCCCTGGGAATCCAGTGGGCTTGGCTTATAGTATGATCATGGTTGGTTTAATTGCCCAGGCCATTCCCTTGTTTCCTGATTACATCAATAAAATGGTTCCATTTGAAATTCGAAGTAAATCAGGATATAAATTCATGGCAATTCTGGCAGTTATCCTATTCTTCACAACATGGTTCATACGTATTTATCTGCAATATTTATTTAAAATTTGATTGTATCTACAAAATTATGGAATGCATTTTAGCATGAAAACTATGAAATAGAGGGAATGAAAGTTTTAGAAATAAAAATGTTGAAATGGGTAAATCTGATCTAGGTGTTAATTTTGCTGAATTTAAGATTGAAAAACTAAAAAAAGTAGTCAAAAACTTAGTAGTTCTTAACTACACCCACCACATTAGTTGCAGGAAGCCAGGTGTCCAGTGGTGTTTTTTTAATGGTAACTACCTGCTGTACTCCGTTAACCTGTTGTATTTGGCTGCTTATTTCCACCTGCCGGTTGTCGCTTTTAAGGTAAACCTGACTACCGTTTATGGCAGCAATTCTTTTCACAATCAGATTGTAGTCTGGATGGTGAGCCACCACAATATCCCCTACTTTGAAATCTGTGGTTTTCAGGACTATTATATCCTGACCATCCTGTAGGGTGGGTATCATGGATGTTCCCTTAACTGTGGCTGGCATGGGTAACTGGTCTTCACCGAACTGGGAGGAAATCTTCACCTGAACTGTGTAATTATATTTAGTGGCAATATTCTGCATATCTGTCTTTATAGAATCCACAGTGCTATCCGGATCCTGCACATCTTCCAAGGCCTTAACCTTCATCTCATCCAGCATGGCTTCAGGAACATCGAACCATGATGTGGATTGGATGGTTACTTCTGTACCGTTGGTGGTAACGATTATCCCCGTATTTTGTTGAGCAGATGATAAATATAATGCAGATCCTGCTGCTGCAACCAACAATACCAGTAATCCTATGATGAGTCCAGTTTTAAGTTTCAATTAATCCTCACCCACCATCAGTTTTTCAATAATCTCCCGAGTATCATTAATATCCATCTGACCAGGGGCAGATCCTTTCTTTAAGGATGCATAGGTGATAGGAGATCCCAGTAATGGTGTTACTACTCGGGTGTATTTTCCCAGTTTGCCCATGGCAATGCCTATGGCATCCTCGGTCTGGTTTACAACTTCCAACACATTGAGGGTGTCCTGCATATTCTGGGGCATCACCGCAAATTTAGCTATGTTTCCCACTTCTTTCTCTCTTTTAACCACTTCCATTAGCTCCTTTAGATGAGGAGTTCTCTGGAAATCATGATAGGAGATGATTGTGGATTTAGCAACACTTACAACCTGTGACCTGTATTTTTCCTCAGTTTGAAGTTCGATGTCAATGTAATCTGCATGATCTGCTGTTTCGATTAAAATTTCCGTCCTGAGATCTTCGGATCCTCTGAAGTATCCTCCTTCCTCCCTCATCCGGTTGGTGGCAATCAGAGGATAGTTGATCTCTTCCATTAAGTGGATGACTTCCTGAGGATCCGGATCTAGAAGAGCATCTATTCTGAGCTCTACCAGGTCAGCCTCAAGTTTTATGGCTTCACGAGCGACTTCTAAAACATTTTTTCTGTCCTTTTGAAGTATGGGAACACAGATTAACGGTTTTGAAATCATAATACTCACATCCTCAGTGTCTGGATCAGATCACTTACTAAAATACTAAATAGCTATTTACAATTAAGGGAATTGAAAGGTTTTATGAACATGTTATTTATCTATTTATTTCTTCACCTTACTAAATATTTGCAAAATGGATGAACATCCATCATAACTACTAATTCATTCTTAGATTCTTAGATCCATGAAAAATGAACACATATTCTCAAAAGATTATATTCTAATAATTCATAGGTCTATGAAAATATTCTAATAATTTATAGGTCTATGAAAATTCACAATTAACCCTGTTTTTTAACATGTATGATCAACCATCATTGGATGAAAGGAAGATGGATAATAATCTATAAGAACAAGTTTGCACCATATTATTGCTCACTATAATTAATCCATGGATTTATATCCATTGTAATTGAAAGATATGAAATTCAGGTGATGATTTGAAGATTACCTCTATAGGTGCAGATATCTCAGGGAATGATGTTTCCTGTAGTGAAACCTTAATTAAAAAGATTGAAAAGGATATTCCAAGTTTATTAGAAGTAGGTGCTTATAAAGCTGCTCTTACCAACATCACTGGTGATGATGTGGTTATCAGTGCATTTGTAGAAGATGAAAACCTGGAAGAAATTAACCAGGGCATTGTTAACATTTTACGCCGGAATGCTGAGGATTTGGGAGATATTAATGGAATTTCCACCACTAGAGAAGGGGCAGGAGAAGGAGTGTCCTATGCCGAAGCAAAAATAAGGCAGGATCGCTATCCTGATGCTGTTATCATGGCCTTTGATACCTATGGTGGTGAACCATTCGTTCATAAAGTCGCTGATTCTGCCATGAAAGCTGCCAGTAGCATGGACAATGTTACAGATATAGGGGGGAGTAGCTTAAACCCTGGCAATAAAATTCCGGGTGTAGGATATGTTTCTGATGAAACTGATGATCCGGTGGTTGTGGTGACTGTGGAAGATATTGAAAGTGTTGGTGTAGTGGCTGGAGCCATGATGGGTGCTGCCCTGGGAAATAAAAATGTTTACCTGGTGCAGAGAGGTTCTCCCTCATACATTATCCCAGGAAGTGTGATCATGTCCCTTACGGCCTACATGAACGGTAATGTATTGGATTTAGCGGTGCCCCTTTCAGATAGAATGAAAATTTTAAAGTGTAAATAGATTTTTAAGGTTAATGTAGAGATTATTAAGTAAATAATAGGGAATGTAAAGTTAAAAAATTGATAACGTGTTCCATGATAAAGGAAGTGATACAGTGATATTTCTTGATGATGATACCCGATGTGTTGTGCAGGGTATTACAGGTAAGCAGGGTTCTTTTCACACCAAAAGCATGTTGGAATATAAAACCAACATTGTGGCCGGCACATCACCTGGTAAAGGGGGGCAGGAGTTTGAGGGAGTTCCTGTTTACAATTCCATTGCCGAGATAAAGGAGGAAATGGATGTTAATGCCTCCATAATTTTCATCCCCGCACCCTTCGCTAAGGATGCGGCCTTTGAAGCCATATCTCAACTAGACCTGGCAGTGATTATCACTGAACATATACCCGTCCATGATTCCATGGAAATAGCCCAGTACGCCCAGAACAATAATTGCAAAGTTATCGGACCTAACACTCCAGGTATTATAACCCCTGGAGTTGGTAAACTGGGAATTATGCCCACTCACATCTTCAATCCTGGAGATATTGGGATTGTATCCCGTAGTGGGACCCTTACCTATGAAGTGGCAAGCCAGATAACTCAGGCTGGTCTGGGTCAGAGTACCTGTCTGGGTATAGGTGGTGACCCAGTGGTGGGTATGGACTTTGCAGATGTATTGCAGAAATTCGAGGATGACCCTGACACCCGGGCCATGGCCATGATTGGAGAGATTGGAGGTAATGCCGAGGAAAAAGCTGCAGAATACATTGCAGATAATATCACCAAACCGGTGGTGGCTTACATTGCGGGTAGAACTGCTCCACCAGGAAAGAGGATGGGACATGCCGGAGCCATAATTGAGGGTGATGCTGGAACAGCGGAGACCAAAATGAAATCTCTGACAGCTGCTGGAGTGGAAGTGGTAGATCAGCCCTCACAGATAGCAAAGGTAATGAAAGAAATAATCTAAACCAAATAATCCAAAAAAACATTTTAAACCTTATAAAATAATTCAATTTCATTTTATTCCTAACTTAAAAAAAATATCTGGATAATTATCCCACAAAAAAAAGAGTTGAAGATGGTTTCTATGCAAAAAAAAGAAGAAATTATGGAAAAACTTAGTAAGGGAGAATTAAAACTCCACCAGATCGATAATTACACTACTAAAACTCAGGAAGCAGTTGATCTAAGGAGGGAGTTTGTTGAAAAGGTATCAGGAACCAGTTTAAAGCATCTTTCCCATTATTCACTGGATTTGACTGAGGCCATGAAACGGAATATTGAAAATCCCATTGGAACCATTCAGATACCTGTGGGACTGGCTGGACCACTCCATATCAATGGGGAACATGTTAAGGGAGATTATTACATCCCCCTGGCCACCTCTGAAGGGGCGCTGGTGGCTTCGGTTAACCGGGGTTGTTCAGTTACCCGGGCCACTGATGGTGTTACCGTGCGCATAATAGATGATAAGATGACCCGCGCCCCGGTTATAAAAGCAAATTCTGTCATAGAAGCACTCGAGGTAAAGGAATGGATTGATAGACATTACATAGAACTTAAAGAGGCTGCAGAGAGCACTACTCGGCATGGAAAACTGTTGAAGGTTGATCCGGTAGTGGTGGTTGGTCGTTATGTCTATCCTCGTTTCACATTCTCCACTGGAGATAGTATGGGTATGAACATGGTTACTATAGCCACAGAAAAAGCTCTGGAGATCTTAACCAGGGAGACTGGAACCCATGTGGTGGCACTCAGTAGTAATATGTGTGTGGATAAGAAACCATCTGCAGTGAACCTTATTGAAGGCCGTGGAAAAACCATGGTTGCCGAGATCAGGATTCCCAGTGAAATTGTAGAGAAAAAACTTAAAACCACTGCTCAGGCAATTGTGGAAGTTAATATGGCTAAAAACATGATAGGCTCTGCCATAGCTGGCAGTATGGGGTTCAATGCTCATTATGCCAACATAGTAGGTGCCCTATTCTTGGCCACAGGACAGGATGCAGCCCATATTGTGGAGGGTAGTCTGGGAATTACCACCGCTGAAGAAGAAAAGGGAGATCTTTACTTTTCTGTGACCCTACCTGACCTTCCCCTGGCCACTGTGGGTGGTGGCACTCGTTTGGAGACCGCCAAAGAATGCATGGAAATTATGGGAGTCTACGGTGGCGGTAAGGTCCGTGAATTTGCAGAAATTGTTGCAGGAACCGTACTGGCAGGGGAACTGTCTCTGATGGGGGCTTTAGCAGCAGGTCATCTTGCTCGTGCGCATAAGGATCTGGGACGAGGATAAATAATAAGAGGATAAAAATGTATTAATGATGAAATCCCTCTAATTAACCTCCTGATTAATATTTTAAAACCATTATGAATATACCATTAAAATTAAAGTAAGAGACTAAATATAAGAATTTTAGTTTATAAAATAATTTATAAAAAAATTGTTAAATAGACTATGAAATTAAAATTTTATTTGAATAAAATTAAATTAACTAATTTTTTAGAATGGAGATAAGAACCGGATGAATATTCGTGAATTTATTAATGAATATCTTAAAATGAGTCGTTACGTGGCTCTGGGCAGTATGGATGGAATACTTGCAGTTATGAGTGTGACCCTGGCTGCCAGTGGGGTGTCTGGTGCCAGTGGAATAGAACTCTCTAACTTTGCTGTGGGCCTGACTGGTTTATCTGGAGGTATAGCTATTACCATGACCAACGCCTATGGATCTTTCATAGGTGAAAGGGCTGAGGAGGTTCGTACCATTCGTGAACTGGAACACAAGATGATGTTGGAAGAGGGTAAACTGGATGACACCCACATTCATAAACAGGCCAAAAGGCGTATTTATATGAGTATGATCACCCATGGATCAAGCAGTTTCATTGGTGCATTCATACCTGTAATACCCTTTTTGCTCATTCCAGATAGGATAACTGCTACCATATGCACTATTGTGTTATGTTTCACTTCTTTGATCGTGCTTGGTGTCTATCTAGGTAAGGTATCCCGTGACAGTCTACTTAAAACCAGTGCTGAAATCGTGCTCATTGGGATTGTAATTGGAGTGATCAGCTTCTTAATTGGTGGAGGACACGGTTAATAAATAATCCTGCAATGAATAGGAGAAATCTTCCCTTAATCTCTTTTCACCTGAATTTCTTTTAAAGATACTTTCTATTGAAAGCCACTAAATTTAATTGGAAACCACTAAATTTAATTGGAAACCACTAAATTTAATTGGAAACCACTAAATTTAATTGAAAGCCATTTAATTTAAAAATAATAATAAAAATTTAATTCGATCCCTTAAAAATCAATTTCTATGTTGTAAAGCTTTCCTGGTCTTTCCACATGGATCTGATAGGCATCTTCCTCAGTGAGTAAACCAGCATTAATCAGTTTCCTGGTTCTGCGGGGAACGGTTCTGGGACCCATAACTGCCCCTGGTCTTGTTTTATCATCCAGGTAATCTGTTTCCATGAGGAAACTTTTTCCTTTCTTTAATGCTTCTCTCATCACATCTCCACTGGCAATGAGTGATGGTGTGAGTCCATGGTTTTCTTCAGGCAGGACCAGTGGTCCTGAGAAATGTTTTATAACCTTTTCTTCCTTAAGACGGGCTTTTCTTGCCATTTCTGCAAATTCCTTGAATTGCTCTTCTGAAGAAGTCTCGGTGTGTAGTTGCACTGGACAATCCGCCTCACGGGCCAGTTCCATGGCATAAACCATGAGACGGTTATGGGTTTCCATCTCTTCCTCTGAAACTGGATAGTGTGGTCGGCCAATTTCACCTATTCCCACGGCCTGACCTTCTAATACCATGTTCTGGGCTGTTTCCAGGGCTCCTCTCATGAGTTCTTCTGCCTGGGCAAGTTCCATACCTGCATCTACCCTGCGGCTGAGCTCTGCAGGATGGGCTCCCACCACTGCAAAGGCCTGCACCTCAGTTTCCTGGTTGATCTCATCCACATATCCTACAACCAGTTCCATGGCCTCTTTAAAACTGCATTGTGGGCTCACGGTCCAGGTGGGCTTGTTGGGGATGATCATGGACGTTCCCCCGGATCGGTGAAACTTCAAAGCCACCTCCAAGGGCCCTTCACCATTTATAGGATCAACGTGTATGTGATTGTCTGTGGATGGGATTTTATCCATGAAATTTACCTCCATATTAATTTTAGTTAATTTATATACCATAAAATGGCATCATATACTGCAACTGGGATTTTTACTGGCCAAGTTCCCGCATCAAAACTTCTTCAAATACCTCAACTGGGGGTTTGATCCCGGTCCAGATGCGGAAGGCTTCCACTCCCTGATAGATGAGCATTTTGGTGCCACTGATGGTTTTTGCACCTGCTTTTTCTGCTTCATGGAGGAGGCCTGTTTTAAGGGGGTTGTAAACAATATCATTAACCACTAAAGCAGGGTGCATCTTATCTGCAGTTACCACAGGCTCTTGATCTTCATGGGGATGCATTCCCACTGGAGTGGTGTTTATAAGCACATCTGTGTCCTGAAGTTCCATGGTAAGATCATTACCAATCCCCAGACACTTCACAGGAAGACTGAAATTCATTTTCAGATCATCCCTTAATTTGCAAGCGTTTTTCTGGGTGCGGTTGGCTATAATTATTTCTCCTGCACCAGCAAGTAATAACTGGAAGGATATTGCCCGAGCTGCACCCCCTGCACCCATGATGATTATCTTCCTATCCTTAACTGGTGTGACTTCTTCAATAGCTTTTACTGCACCCATACCATCGGTGTTAAACCCCACTGCAGTATCATTAGTAAATTTGACAGTGTTCACTGCACCGATGAGTTCGGCTGCCTGGTCCAGTTCATCCAGATAATTAATCACATCTTGTTTATGGGGGATAGTTAGGTTAAGGCCCCTGATTCCCATGGCCCGGGCACCTGCTATGGCTGGGGCCAGGTTTCCACGTTTAACATGGAATGGAACATATACATAGTCCAGTTTCAGATGATGGAAGGCGGAGTTGTGCATGGGAGGGGATAAACTGTGTT
>Ga0334898_1002140_pt1 | contig 18973 bp, 15 predicted proteins | sample GraSluR3_MG_10_FD_207228 | JGI IMG/M metagenome (GOLD analysis project Ga0334898, IMG submission 207228) | Sludge microbial communities from methane-producing bioreactor in Wageningen University, Netherlands - Granular Sludge_3_08-R3 | ecosystem: Engineered > Bioreactor > Anaerobic >... | reverse complement strand
CCGGTATTTTCCAGCTGGAACGTTACTTTTATCACTTCATCTGTGTCGTAAATGTCTTTTCCCGTTTCCATTGAAGCATACGCGAAGGTTGTATAGGATAGACCGTGACCGAAAGGATAAAGAGGTTCGATATTCTGTGCATCAAACCACCGGTATCCCACGTAAATATCCTCGGCATAAGGCGCTTTGTCAAAATTCGGATACGTCTTCAGGGCATAAGCGGGAGAATCTTCCAGCCGTACCGGGAAGGTAAAAGGAAGTTTTCCGGAAGGCACCACGTTGCCCAGCAGCACATCGGCCAGGGCATTCCCGCCTTCAGATCCGTTGAACCAGGATACAAGCATGGTGGGAGAGCAGGCTTCTACGGTTGTAAGATCTACGGGGGCTCCGGTTACCACCACGGTTACGATACGGGGATTGACTTCCGCAATTTTCTGTATCAGCTCGTCCTGCAGGGAAGGCAGGATAATGTTCATTCTGTCGGCTCCTTCGGTTTCCACCTCCCGGTTATTCCCGGCAAAAAACAGCACCAGGTCGGCTCCCAGGGCGGCTTCCAAGGCCTCGGCAAGTAATGAGTCATCCAATTTCTCCCCGGCTACAGCACTGCCGGAAAGCACGCCTCCCGTTCCGGTCAGCACAACTCCTCCCAGGATGCCTCCGCGTTCGCGGTCTTTACGTGAAAAACCTTCGTATCCACGTGCAAATACCAAAGATGCCCTGTCTCCGATTTTTTCCTGTAAAGCTTCCAGGGGAGTCACTTCGTAACGGGTTTTCACGCCGGCACCAATGCCTCCTGTGGCATGTTTGCGTACGGCATTGTCCCCTATGACGGCAATTTTGCGATGTTTTTCAAGATCCAGCGGAAGCAGGTTGTCTTCGTTCTTAAGCAACACTATGGATTTTGAAGCTATTTCATATACCATCCGACCGTGCTCGGGCGTACTGACGGGCGTTTCATGGGATGTTTCCTCCACCGGATCAATATTCAGCCGCACCCGCAGGATGTTGGCCACTTTCTGATCGATCACTTCTTCCGGAACGGCTCCGCTGCGGACCGAGTCCAGCAAAGCCTGACCAAAGAACCAGTCACCGGGCATTTCCACATCCAGACCTGCCAGTGCAGATTTTACGGTACTGTGGGTCCCGCCCCAGTCAGATATGACCATGCCCCGGAATCCCCATTCTTCACGCAATATCCGGTTGAGCAGCATTTCATTTTCGGCACACCAGGAACCATCCACTTTGTTGTAGGCGGCCATAACGCCCCAGGCTCCGGCTTCCTCTACGGCTGCGCGAAATGGCTGCAGATAGATCTCCCGCATGGCACGTTCGCTCACCCGGACATCTACCATCCCCCGGTTGTTTTCCTGGTTGTTCAGGGCGTAATGCTTAATGCATGCGGCAGCCCCGTTGTCCTGCACTCCCTGCACGTAACCCACTGCCAGGCGGGCACTCAAAAAAGGATCTTCGCTAAAATACTCATATGTTCTGCCTCCTATGGGGATCCGCTGGATATTGATAGCCGGGCCCAGGATCATGTCTTTCCCGCGTGTCCTGGCTTCCTCTGCCATCCCTTTTCCGTAAAGCCGGGCCATTTCTTCGCTCCAGGTAGCCGCCAAAGCCGAACCGGTGGGAAAAAAAGTTGCCGAGTCTGTGGTCAGTCGCAAAGGAGCCCACGAATGGGGTTCCAGTTCTTCACGGATCCCGAAAGGGCCGTCGGCATATTTAATGGGGGCGATGTTCAACCGTTCCACCCCGGAAGAAGTAAACATGGTCTGGCCGTGCAGCATACCCACTTTTTCTTCAAGTGTCATCTGTTCAGTCAGTTCCTGTATTTGTGTTTCCATATCAACCTGGCATGCGGAAAGCAGGCAGGCACAAAGTAATAAGAGCGTATTTTTCATACGGCAAATATAATAATTCAAAAAACAAAAATGTATATTTGTAAGCAAGCTAACAACCTAATCTGATTGATCATGAAACGATTTTGCCTTTTTTCGTTCCTGTTGTTCTTTTCACTGGCACTTCAGGCACAAAGACCTTATTTTTGTGTTACAAAAGGAACGGTGATGGAATATGCCAATTACGGTAACGACGGAGAGACTTCCGGTTACACCCGCATTGCCGTAAAAAATGTTGAAGGGACTGACGGAAATTATTCAATTACTTACCAAACCTCTGTCTTTGACAGCGATCATCAACCTTTGTTTGAAGCTGCCGATATGACCATCTCCATTGATAACGGAGATGTTACTGCATCACTTGGTTCTGTAGGGATTGTGGAAATCTCCGGAGATGTCCCTGTGATTCCGTCACGTCTGGCCGTCGGGCAGGAGCTGGACAGAGGAGTAGTTAAATTAACTACTATGGGAATGTCTTTCACATCCGAGATCCTGTCACACAAAGTTACCGGACGGGAAGAACTGAAGACTCCGGCCGGAACATTTAAATGTTACATAGTTGAAATGACTACCGAAGCCCGTGTTTTTGGGCGCAAATCCACATCCACCTCACGCAATTGGTATGCCCGGGGCCTGGGAAGTATTAAATCCGAAACCCTGGATGAAGACGGAAATATTACCGGTTCACAAATCTTAGTAAAACTGGAGGACTGAAAATGAAACGTTTATTGATTACCCTGATGATCCTTGGCCTGGCCTGCAGCACTACCCAGGCACAATCCATTCTTCGCCGTCTGGAAAGAACAGCGCGTACTGCTGCTGAACGTGCCGCAGAAAGAAAAGTGGAAGAAAAGGTGGAAGAAGAAGTTAATAAAGCCCTTGATAAAGCGCTTGAAGAAGATCAGAAAGAAGGCCGCGACAATAACAAGGATGGCCGTCCAGCTTCCCGTAGGGCGGTCCAAAACCAGGATCTGGAATTTGACGATTGGGACCTGGAAGAAGAAGACATTCAGATGATGAAAAGAACGGGACAGAACGGGTCCTACAACCGGTCTTCAGGCACGGATTCCGGCCAGACCTCCGGCTCTGCCACAGGCAGTCGCTCCGGCAGGGCTTCGGACTCGGCATCCGGGCAGGAAGATCCACAAAACAGGAGGGCGCAGATGGAATGGGCCAAATCCGATTTTGTGGCCGGAGACGAGATCTTCTTTGATGACAACCTGGCCGGTGAACAGCTTGGGGAATTCCCTTCTCACTGGGATATCATTGAAGGAAATGCAGAGGTAGTGCGTATTGACGGTGAAAACGCCATTATGCTGCTTGACGATGCCCGGCTTGTGCCGTTCATGGAAGACCAGCAACGATTCCTTCCGGATGTGTTTACCCTGGAATTTGACTTTTTCCTGCACCCCTGGGATGATGAATACTATGAAACGGGAGAATATCCTTTCAGCGATTATATGCTGTATATGTATAACGACCGAAACGGCGAATGGGACATTCCCGATATGGAAGTCCTGGAGTTTACCATGGACCCCAAGGCGAAAACAATTTTCTGTTATTACCATTCCGGTTCCTATGACCGCAGAGATGCCAGCGTGGATGAGGTGAATTTCAATTACGGCGGATGGAGCCATTTTGCATTGTCTTTTAACAAGAGGGCTTTGAAAATCTACATTGACGGTGTACGTATTATAAACCTGCCCAATATGGCAGCCCCCCAGCGTATGATCCTGGGCCAGGGATGGGCCGTTCCCAATACCGCCTACATCAGGAACATCCGCCTGGCCAAAGGAGCCGTGCCCCTGTACGACCGCATGATGCAGGACGGGAAGTTCATCAGCTACGGGATCACCTTTGACACGGGCAAGAGTGTTATCAAGCCCGAGTCGGCCGGAGAGCTGAACCGGATTGTGCAACTGCTCAAAGAGAATCCCTCCCTTCGCTTTAGCGTGGAAGGCCACACCGATGCCACCGGCTCGGCAAGCTCCAACCAAAAACTGTCAGAAGACCGCGCCAATGCCGTTGTGGCACGCCTGGTGGAACTGGGCATTGACCCCGGCCGCCTCGCCGGCAAAGGCCTGGGCCAGAACAACCCCGTTGCTGACAATAGTACGGTGGAAGGCCGCGCCAAAAACCGCCGGGTGGAATTTGTGAAACTGTAAGCATTGCAATCGATAACAACTCGTGCATACCACTTTCCAGGGAAAGCCGGGTTCCTTTCCACAGGATCCGGTTTTCCTTTTCTTGCGATAGAGCAACAGGGCTTCTATTTGGTTTGTTGATTGGTTGATTGGTTGATTGGTTGATTGGTTGATTGGTTGATTGGTTGATTGCTTAGGGCGGTAGCTGCCGTTACAAGTGTTCACTGCTACCATAGGCGGTCGCAGACACCACAAAGTCGGGAAGCTTTTTCTTTTGCCGAGGCTTCCCTATCCTTGTGGTGCTGCGACCTTGTTTCTTTTTAGCATTGCTGCTAAAACAACTGCCCGGTGGTCTTCAAAGCAGTGCGCCAAAAGATTTTGGCGCTTATAAAAGGCGCTGCTTCGCAGCACCAATCATTTTTTCAGGTTGCTTGACGGGAGGTAGTAAGTAACAGCGGAGTTACATATAATTATAAAGCGCTGTATATCTATACCTTAAAGACGTTAGACGGTTTTTCTCTACTTACCACCTTCCCCCGTATTTGCTGCTTTTCGGTATTTTAAGGGGGAGGTGGTAAGTAGTGACCTTGCCGCAAATTAACGCATCTCTCTGTTATTGTGCGCGTTATAGTCACTAGGTGGTTTTTTGCTACTTACCACCTCCCAATTCTCTTGCAGACGAATAGAATAATTCATACCTTCGACCTATTCTTTGTTGGTTGGTATGAAGGGAAGATCACATAAAAAAAAAGCTTTATCATCTATGTGTCAGTTCACCCGAAGTTATGTTTCGGGTTCCTGAAGATTATTACCAGGGCATAAACAGGGCCTGTCTGGCGGCTTATCACAATGACACCTGTCTGTTGGCGTATTCATTTATGTCAAATCATTTTCATGTTATTGTTGAAACGGCAAATCCATATAGATATATCGGGTCTATTCGAAACGGCTACAATAAATGGTTTAATCATAAATATTCGCGAAAAGGGCCACTGGGTTACCCGGGCTTTCATGCTGTGGAGCTGGACACACTGGAACATATTCTTGATGGTACAACGTATGTAATAAGAAATGGCGTCCACCATAATGTTGTGTCGTATCCGAGCGGATATCCTTTCTGTTCTGCCAGGTTTTATTTCATGAAAGATTTCGGAATCAAGGGACTGTATACTCCTTTAACGTCATGGAAAGAACAACGGAAATTTCTGCCCTGGAAAGTAAAATTACCCCCGGGTTATATTTTGGATAAAAGCGGATTACTAATCCAGGAACATATACTCCAGACGGACATGGTAGAGCATTATTATGGATCTCCCAGAAAATTTGCATTTTACATGAACAAACTATCCGGAGAAGAATGGGCTATACTGAATATAGAGTCATGGATGGGAGCTCAGGCAAAGGACTTGTTAAACAGTGAGAAATTACTGAAAAATCCAAACAGGTTCAGCGATATTGACATTTGCGAATATATTGATGCATGGTTGTTGAAAAACAAGAACGGAGCACCTTATACAGCTTTGTCAGTTACCGAAAAACTCAGACTGGCTTCACAGTTCAGGCGCCGGAGAGTAGGTATAGGTCAGATCTCCCGGTGCCTGGCAATCTCTGAAGACTTACTGAAAAGTGCAGCGGGTTCTCCGGTGTTATGAACGGCTTTTGCCAAGTAATTGAAAATCAGGAAGAATATATTGCCGGCCAAGATCAGATATGGCAAAAAAAGTTAACTACAGCTTCCAAATCAAGGAAGTTGCACCAATGGGATCAGGGTACTTGTTCCCGGGATCAGAATTTGACGGATCTGGGTTCTGTGGAAAAAGTGTAGAATGTAGCGGTGGCATCTTTCAGATACAGGACCAGCGTATTGTCGTCATCGGCCTGATACATGCTTTTTAATTGCGGATATTGATCCAGAACGTATTGTTTTGCCTCTAACCGTTCATCTGCAACTACTTTGGCTTCAATACGCAGCCATACTCCTTTCCCGGGATCGTAAGCACAGATCTCCACTTTGGGGTTGGTCAGCATCTGCCGGGCCACATTCTTTTTCCTGCCAGTCTGAATGTAAAGTTTCTGTTCAATAATAACGGCCGTTCCAAAAGGGCGTACTCTTGGCTGATCTTCATCAACGGTAGCCAGGTAATAAACTCCGCAAGTTCTTAAAAAATCATGTACTTCTTTCATGGATTGTTCGTTTTGAGGATTAGATGCAAAACTTATCGTTACCAGCAGGGAAAAAAGCACAAAAAGTAATGTTCGTGTTTTCATAATGTATTGTTTTATTAGTTATTCCACGTCCTTCACTATCGGGAACAGCCTGATCACTTTATCCACCGGAAGGGCTTCTACCGTTCTGCCGTATTTGCCGGTCATGGTTTCGGCAGCAAAAAGGGAATTCAGGATCGCTTCTTCAGTGGCTTCTATAGCTGCCATAAAAAGTGGAGAACATTGGTCATTGTGAAGGTAATTAGCCGTATAAACAGGAAGTACCCGTCCGTTTTGGTCATACCCGGTACGTACCAGGTTTTCCTGAGCTACAGACAGAGCTATCACATAATCCCCGCTGCCGTTGGAAGCAATACCACCTGTCCGGGCAAGCCCCATCATGCCACGCTTGGCCAGTCTTTCCAAATTTCGTTCATTGATGGGGGCATCGGTAATAATCACGATCATACAGGAACCGTCCGCATCCGGAACAAGCACCTCCTCTTTCTTTTCTATGGCTGCCACCCGGGAAGGGGTAGCGCGCTGCAAGTTTATTTCTGCCTCCAATTGATCTTTATAAGAATATTTGCCGAGTTTTTCGCCCACGTTGATCCCGTCTATCTGCAACACTCCTCCGAAATTGGTCTGAACCAGTACCCCGACCGTGTAGCCGCCCAGTGCATCCGGTAAAACCCTGCTGGATGTCCCAATGCCTCCCTTAAAACCAAAACAAATTGTTCCTGTCCCGGCTCCCACATTGCCTTCCTGAACGGGTCCCGTATGTGCATTGGATAAGGCCTCCAGAATATGATCCGGTGTAACATGCCTGCCCCTTATATCATTCAGCCATCCGTCGTTTGTCTCCCCAACCACCGCATTGACAGATAAAACATTCTCGTTTCCGTTTTGTGCAAGGGTATAAGTTATCAATCCTTCCATCCCGGCAGCCACAGATAAAGTATTGGTTAAAACAACAGGCGTTTCAATATTTCCCAATTCCCTGATCTGTGTAGTCCCTGCAAGTTTCCCGTATCCGTTGCCGGCCCAGAAAGCGGCAGGCACTTTTTCTCCGTAAATGTTCCCGGGATGAGGGATGATGGCCGTTACACCCGTTCTGATGCTGTCTCCTTCTATGAGTGTAACATGGCCTACTGCCACCCCTTTCACATCTGTAATAGCATTCATGTGACCCGGGTTCATCACTCCGGTCCGTATTCCGTAATCTCTCATTCTTGATTTTTGTGCAAACCCGTTCAGCGGCAATCCGTACACCGTAATAAATGCAGCCAGGAAAAGGAAGAAACGCTTCATAATAAGAATTTTAAATATTTTAACAAAGTTAAAAATTCATTATATTTGAGATGTACTCTGTATCAATAAAGAGTCGAATAATTTCTGTGCTTATGAAAAAGAACATACTCCTTTCATTAATTATTCTGATAGTCCTGAATGCATGCGGCATAGCCGCTTTTACAGGGCGCAAACAATTGTTGGTTTATTCAGATGAATCTGTTGCGGCTCTTTCCGATCAATCTTACATGGAATTCATGAAAACCGCTGTTATCTCTGACGATGCCATGGATACTGACATGGTGCGCTCGGTTGGCAACAAAATGGTCTCGGCTTTGACCGAGTACCTTAACGGTATAGGTCGCCCTGATTATTTGACCGGCCTGGCCTGGGAGTTCAAACTTGTGGACGACCCTTCTGTAAATGCTTTCTGCTTGCCAAACGGTAAAATTGTACTTTTTGAGGGACTCTTGGAATTTGCAGACAATCCCAATCATCTGGCCATCGTGATTGGACATGAAATGGCCCATGCTGTTGCACGACACGGCAATGAACGCATGAGTCAGCAGGCTCTGTTGGAATCTGCCGGACAAATTGCTACACAGGTATTCAGTCAGACAAAATACGGGCAAAACAGCCAGGCAGTAGAGCTGTTTGCCAAAGCTTTTGCTTTTGGAAGTAATGTTGGCGTGGTCTTACCCTTTTCACGTAAACACGAATACGAAGCGGACCGGATTGGTCTTTATATCATGGCATTGGCAGGTTATGATATTTACCAAACGCCTTTGTTTTGGGAGAAAATGATGGGGGATAACAAATCATCCTCGTTCGATTTTTTAAGCACGCATCCTGCAGATACTAAAAGAATTGCAGCCATATCCGAAAGTCTGGACGAGGCTGCAAAATACTACCGTGATCCCGAATTTAAATGACGGGTGCCTAGCTCAAACCCGTAATCACTCCATCGTTTATATCCATAAACATTGCCTGGGGTTTTTTGGGCAACCCGGGCATTCTCAATATATCCCCGGCAATGGCCACAATCATGCCGGCCCCGTTGTTGATAATCAGATCATGAATGTTCATTTCAAAATCCCTGGCCACACCGTAAGCTTTGGCATCGGTAGAAAAAGAGAATTGCGTTTTGGCAATGCATACCGGATAATGGGCCATCCCCATGTCTTCAATCATTTTCATGTTTTCACGGGCAGTTTCATAATAGAAAATATTCCTTGCACCATATAGATTGCGTGCTATCTTTGATATCTTGTCTTCAATGGAGTCCTCATCATTGTAAGTAAACACCAGGGGAGCAGAAGGTTTCTTCTCTATAGTATCCACTACAATCCGTGCCAGTTGGGCAGCCCCGGCTCCTCCATCGGCAAAAGCATTATTTACGGCAAAAGGCACATCCAGACTGCCACAACGTTCCCGCACAATTTCAATCTCCTGATTATTATCGGTATCGTACTTGTTAAGGGCTACAACAACTGTTTGCCCAAAGGAACGCAGGTTTTCAATATGTTTTTCCATATTGGCCAATCCGCGTACAACAGATTCCTCGTTTTGTTCCTTTAGTTTGGAAAGGTCCTGGCCTCCGTGCATCTTTAAACCTTGTAAGGTGGCCACCAGCACCGTCAGTTTGGGTTGGAGACCGCCTTTTCTGCATTTGATGTTGAAGAATTTTTCTGCTCCCAGATCGGCCCCGAACCCGGCTTCGGTTACCACATACTGAGCATGCGTCATGGCCATTTTTGTAGCGACCAGTGAATTACAACCGTGTGCAATGTTTGCAAACGGTCCCCCGTGAATAAAGGCAGGCGTTCCCTCCAATGTTTGTACCAGATTGGGATGTATGGCATCCTTTAGCAATATGGCAATGGCGCCGGCCACACCAAGATCATCTACATAGAACGGTGTTCCATCGTGCTCGTACCCCAAAACAATGCGTCCAATCCTTTTTTTCAAATCATCCAGATCCTTGGATAGACAAAGAATTGCCATAATTTCAGAAGCAGGAGTAATATCAAAGCCTGTTGCCCTGGTTATACCGTTGGTTTTGGCTCCGACCCCGCTTATTATGCTTCGCAGGGTGCGGTCGTTAACATCCAGAACCCTTTTCCACACAATTTCCCTCAGACATTTTCCTTTATTTTGATTTTGGTAAAGCAAGTTTTCAAGTAAAGCCGAGATCATGTTGTTGGCTGCTGTAATGGCATGAAAATCTCCTGTAAAGTGCAGATTGATGTCTTCCATGGGCACTACCTGGGCATATCCGCCTCCGGCCGCACCGCCTTTCATTCCGAAACACGGGCCGAGTGAAGGCTCACGAAGCGCCACAATGGCTTTTTTCCCAATATGGTTCAGTCCCATGGAAAGCCCTATGGAAACCGTTGTTTTTCCCACGCCGGCACGGGTGGGTGTTATGGCGGTTACAAGTATCAGGTTACTCTCGGCAACTTTTTTTTCATCTATATGATCAACGGGGACTTTGGCCATATAATTCCCGTAAAGGTTCAGGTCTTCACAGGCAATGCCCGCACGAGACGCTATGTCACTTATATTCTGTATTTTATATGCATGTGCAATTTCAAGATCCGTTTTCATAATAACTTCTGTTGTTTATCCAAAAATACGAAATCCTACCGGAGAAAAAAATTCCATACCTAATCCCTTACACAACGAACAGACAGCCCCGTTTCCTTGCTTTCCTGGTAACTGCGAAATTCGCCGCTATAGTTGTACAGGGGCCGGTTCCGGACGCTACCTGTACCGTCCTCCGTAGAACTCCACCAGTCGCCGTAGTCGCCAATGGCATTGAATGTTCCACGGAAGTATGAACGGTTGCCCCCCGGAAGAGCTGTGAAGCCACTTGAATTCGTTGCATCTGTGTTGGGGGTTGTCCAATGAGCAGTTCCGGCTTCTTTCATTTTGCCTCCGGCAACAGAGGTTCCCCCTAAAAAGTCTGCTAATTGTGTCCACTCTTCATCACTGGGCAGGTGCCAGCCATCGGGACAGGCAGTCATTGCAGCCTGCCAGTTGTAGAGCACGCCGTAGGTTTTGTAGTTATCCATGGCTTTTGCTTTTGCTACATCTGAATTGAAGTAGTCATAGCCGTAAACATAGTAATAAGGTTCAGTATCAGAACCTGTTTGCGGATCTACCACATCAGGAAGATACGCCAGATTCTGGGCCATCCAGGTTTGCTCCCCTATAGTTACAGTATTGTAAACATTGCCATCACGAAGGTCTTTAAATGTGTCAAGAGGGTCTTGCGCCCAGCAGGAGTATGACAGTGCACCGGCTAGTAAGAAAAGAATAATTTTTTTCATGGCTTGCAAGTTTAATGAGAAATTGTATATAAAAGGGATACGTATTTAAAACTTGTCATAACATCCTAAATATAACAATAAAATTTGAATTCAGGATTACTAAGGGGGCGTTGTTATAGTACAGTTACAGCAAAAAAAGAAAAGCCCTGTAATTCTCTGTGAATCAAGGACTTTCCTTTTGGTATTTGTGCTCGGGACGGGAATCGAACCCGTACGGACATTACTGTCCACAGGATTTTAAGTCCTGCGTGTCTACCTATTCCACCACCCGAGCTAACATAATATCAATGAGTATCTTCAAAAAAACCTCTCGCCGGGAGAGGTTTGGAGCGGAAAACGAGATTCGAACTCGCGACCCTAACCTTGGCAAGGTTATGCTCTACCAACTGAGCTATTTCCGCATGCGTTTCAAAATGGGAATGCAAAGTTAGCGTTTTTTTTCATTTGGGCAAAAAAAACAGTGTTTTAGAGCAGCCCTCCTTCAAACTGTTCCAAAAACCTGACATCGTTCTCAAAATACAAGCGTAAGTCCTTAACCTGCCATTTGAGCATGGCTATGCGCTCCACACCCATCCCGAATGCATAACCCGTATATCTTTGAGAATCAATACCCGAAGCTTCCAGCACATTGGGATCTACCATTCCGGCTCCCATGATCTCCAGCCATCCCGTATTTTTGCAAATATTGCAGCCCTTTCCCCCGCAAATATTGCAATTCACATCGACCTCTGCCGAAGGCTCGGTAAAAGGAAAATAAGACGGACGCAAACGGATCTTTGCCGAGGCTCCGAACATTTCCCGCGCAAAAAGCAAAATCGCCTGCTTGAGATCTGCAAAAGAAACACTTTCGTCTATATACAAACCTTCCACCTGGTGAAAAATGCAATGGGCCCTTGCCGAGATAGCCTCGTTGCGAAACACCCTGCCCGGGCACACTACCCGGATGGGGGGTTTTTGTTTTTCCATGGTCCTGACCTGTACCGAGCTTGTATGTGTCCGTAACAAAACAGGATTATCACTCCCGTTATTAATAAAAAAAGTATCCTGCATATCCCTTGCAGGGTGATCAGCCGGAAAGTTCAAGGCACTGAAAACATGCCAGTCGTCTTCAATCTCGGGACCTTCCTGAACGGTAAATCCCATTTTTCGGAAAATATCCAGGATCTCACGTTGTACAATGGAAATTGGATGCCGGGATCCGGTATTTAAAATATCGGCGGGTTTGGTCAGATCATCCGTTACGTGGTGACCGGTATCGCTATGGGCAAGTCGTTCCTTATGAGCATTGATCGTTTCCAGGGCTTTGTTTTTAATAAGATTCAATTGCTTTCCAAATTCCTTTTTTCTCGCCGGATCAATTCTCTTGAATTCTTCAAACAATCCCGTAAGTATCCCCTTTTTACCCAAAAGACGAATACGGAATTCTTCTGTTTCGGCAACAGATGCCGGTTGAAATGTGTCCAGTTCCTGTATCAGGCTGTTTATTCTTTCCCTCATATTCTTCCAAATAATATAATATTATGTTAACGTCCAGAATAGATGCAACGCATCCTCAAGAGAATCGGTATGCAAAGTTTTTTCAATATTGGGAGCGTCATAATTCCTTTTGATAGAACAATACATGGTATAAGGACCGTCCATGCGGTAAATGCAGCGAGGCCCCTTTATAAGTGCTTTCTTCACATCTGCCCTGATTTGTTCACAGGCAACATCGGGATGAAGGCAAATTGCAGAACAACGTGAAAGTCCCTTTTTTACCGCCGTGGTCTGAATGTTCCCGAACAGATCCTTTGCCTGACGGCATGCAGCTTCATCTCCTGAAAGATAAGCCACAGGGACGTTATACATTCCCGCAACCAAGGCATTGTATCCCATTTCGGGTAATGAGACTCCGTTAAGGGTAAATTCGTCTACCGCACGCGCCATCGTATGGCACATAACCCCGTCCGGGGTACCTGCTTTCGCATGATATCCCAGGAACAATACGGCATCGTAACCTTTTTCTATAGTCAGTATCATAGCACGGAAATCTTCTGAACACCGGCCTTTAATGTGAAAAGCCCTTTTATCCAACAACTCCGGGATCAACGCTTTGTTACCGCCGTGACCGTCACGGACATATACTTCCGTAGCCCCGGCATCAAAAGCTCCCGCTATGGCAGCATTCATTTCTTTTGTGTATTGAACCCGGTTTCTTTCGTAATCGGGATGTCCCGGAGAAATGGAATCCCAGTCGCAAGCCGTGGCAATGCCTTCAATGTCTCCTCCAATAAGTATTTTCATTTTATTATATTATATCCATTTAACAGGTTTACGTCTCAAAGGAAGTGTCATACAACGCGCACCGCCGCCGCCGCGGGCAAGTTCGGCTCCCACAATGGTTACCACACATTTCTTGAGTTTATCAATATTTACTTTACCTGATGTAACATCTTCAGAGGTGATTATCTCAAATCCGTGTTTTGACATTTCGTTCAGTGTGTGCTCATTGCGTGCATAGGAAATCACTTTCCCCGGAGCAAATGCGAAAAAGTTCGCTCCTGAATGCCACTGTTCCCGTTCCTGATCCCACTCGTCATTCCCTCCGCAAGATATAGCTTCCATATCCAGCCCCAACCGCCTTAAAGCAGTTAATAGATTCGGCACCCGCCTGATCTTTTCAACTTTTCCGTTATCCATTGTGATCTGAACTGTACTGTAACGGGCATCTCCCATGACAAGGGGTTCAAAAACCATACATTTATCCACATCCAGCATGGTAAAGACCATGTCCAGATGAATAAAACTCTCGGGTGAAGACGGGAGTTGTTGCACAAAAATATAACTCTTGCCTTGTGGAGCCGTCTTTGCCAGCCGGTTCAACAACAGATCTATTCCTTGCGGTGTAGTTCGCATTCCGTTGCCTACGACCAGTATGTCATCCCTTACCACCAAAATATCACCTCCTTCCATCAATACGGATCTATCGTGCGGAAATTGCTCATACGTGTTTATGATATGGGCGTTAAAAAACGGATTGTAAGCATAGACGGCCTCCATGATCAATGACTCCCTTACACGTACCTTATTTGCCATCCGGCATATAACGGCATTATTCCCTACTACAGCTGAAGCATCCCGTGTAAAATAAAAATTATAAAGAGGCAACAACGCGTAATATTCATCATTTAAAAAAGAGGTCAGACTGTCAATCCGGGCAGGCAGTCCTTCTATAAGCTTATTGGCAAGTGTCCGGGAAGACATTTCCATTAATTCATCAAAATAATCATTGACATTTTCTGTCAGGCATATTTTCCCCACCAGGGAATTTCTTTGTGCCGGATTATCCAGTACTTTGACCAACAGGTCCTTGAGTTGATATACCTTGGTGATTTTTTCCAGAAAAAACGAGAGTTGTTCGTATTCCTGCTGAGCTACAGAAAGATTCAATATGTCACTGTACAGTGCCCGTTCTACGGATTTGGGTGTCATGTTTTCCACTTCCGGACCCGGTGTATGAAGCATCACGGCTTCCAATTCCCCAATTTCGGAATTGATCTCTATGTTAAATTTTTGTTCGTTCATACAAATTCTTCATGGTCGTGTGCAATATCGTTGAACAGCTGACGAAATTGTGTGTCTTCCCGGGGACAGACAAGCAATGCATCAGGCGTATCAACCACAATGTAATCATCAAGCCCTTTTAATACTATAAGTTTCCCGTTATCGCGGGAATAGATTATACTGTTTTTCACGTTTTCCAGCAAAACTTTGCCGGCTGCAACAGCATTTTCGCGAGCGTCTTTTTCGTAATGCATATAAAGGCTTTCCCAGCTTCCCAGGTCTGACCAGCCGAATGTGGCCGAAAACACATATGTATTGGTTGCCTTTTCCATAATTCCGTAATCTATGGATACATTACGAATTTCTTCGTATACTTTTTTGATGAATTTTGCCTCGAGTGAGGTATTGTATAAACTGAGTCCGTTCCTGAAAGGCATACTGACTTCGGGAAGCCAGTGTTCCAACTGACGCACAATGGATTCCAGGCTCCAGACAAATATTCCCGAATTCCAATAAAATTCTCCGCTCTGAACCAATACGCGGGCCAGTTCATCATCGGGCTTCTCTGTAAAGGTCTTTACCGGATAAGCTACATGATCTTCTACAACAAGCGATTCATTCTTGGCTGCCTGTATGTATCCGTAACCCGTTTCCGGACGGGTAGGTTTTATACCCAGGGTGATCAACACGTCCTTTTCCTGAGCAAGATGCAATGCAGAACGGATGGTCGCTAAAAATTCATCGTCCCCCAGTATCAAGTGATCCGAAGGTGCCACTACAATGGTTGCCCCGGGATCTGTTTTCATCAGTTTATAAGTTGCATAGGCGATACAGGGGGCAGTATTGCGTCTGTTTGGCTCGGACAAAATGTTATTTATGGGTATTCCGGGCAATTGTTCCTGAACAAGCTGTTTATATTGTTCAGAAGTAACAACCAGGATCCGTTCATCGGGGATAATTCGCTTGAAACGCTCATAGGTTAGTTGTAAAAAACTCTTCCCCAAGCCCAGTATATCCAGGAATTGCTTTGGCATGGCATTCCGGCTTAACGGCCAAAAACGCGATCCTATGCCGCCTGCCATAATAATGCAATACTGATTTTTGTTCATAAAAGAAGTGTAAAAGCGTTCGGAATATATTCCAGCGTATAATCCGGATCTCCAATCCCGCCGGGTCCAAAAATGATGGAAATCACATCAAACTGTGCTTCTGCCTGAATTCTGTAACGTGCCATGTATGCACGGGCGGCGGCCATCAGCAGTCGTTGCTTTGACTTTCCTACGGTTTGGGCGGGAGATACAATATCTGCACTGGAACGGGAGCGTACTTCCACAAAATGAATCATTTCTCCTTTACCGGCAATAATATCCAACTCTTTATGACCGGTTCTCCAGTTTGTATGAAAGATCCTGAATCCTTGTTTTTCTAAAAATTTTACGGCCAGGACCTCCCCCATTCTGCCTGTTGACAGTGTATCTCTTTTTCTTCCCTTCATCTCATTTCTCCGGTTCGCAAATGTAGGCAATTTCAAAGATATCTCCAATGATCCAAAGGCTGGGGCATCACCGTGTTTCTGGCTGCAAGGGATTCCCTGAAGATGCTCCTGATATCCTTTTCGCTTACCCACAAGGTTCTTCCGGGAAGTTCATTTGCAGAAAGTCCCACCCCTACAGTCATGTGTCCGCCACCCCCTCTGGCCCGGTAAGTACTCATCACTACGTTATATTCTTCTTCCGGGAGAAAAGAAGAACCGTCTGCCATAGAAAGAACTTCAATTCTTGACCCGGCAGGTTTGTTTTTGTATACTCTGTAGCGAATTCCGGCGGCAGAATCAAAATTGTATGCAGGACCGCGCGGATCATCTATACGCAAGGCATAAGCGTATTCAAGAAACCGGACAATCTCACAGCCCGTCATACGTACAATGCTTAATGTATTCTCATACGGCAGGGCCCTGATAAAATCTTTCATACGCAGCGGACCTGCTTTTACCTCCAGGTTTCGCGCCGCAGGAGAAACAAAAGAAACACATGCCCCGATATCCGATGCAGATCCTGAATTGACATATGCCAATTGAACCCGGTGGATTTCATCTATCCAGGCACTGGGTCCGAACATTGCTTCCCTGCTGTAAACCGGAGCTTCCATTTGGCAAAACTCTTGTGAATTGTATTTGTCTTCACGGACAAGAAAAGGATCAAGTTTCTTTTCGTAAGGATAATAAGGAGGCAACTCACGGGAAGCAAGAAGCCCGGTAGAAACGCTAATATGTGGTTTCCCGTCCGGTCCGGTTTGTACCCGGATCTCTGCACGTCCAATATGACTGGCCCTGGCTCCTGCTTCAACCATATGAACTGTATCTCCCCGGACATTAACCAGATAATCTGTTCCGGCATAATGAACATGCCCGCAACAGATCAAATGAAATCCGGGTACATTTCGGGCTATCCATGCGCCTATGCTGGAGGCGCTTTCGGAAGTGTCTCTTGTAAACGGATCACCCCAGCCGGTATGAAACAGTCCAATAAGAATATCGGGATTCTCTTCTTCATAGATCTTTTTGGTCCAGTATATGGCGGCCCTTTCAGGATTATCTATAAGAATCCCTCCCCTTAAATTTACAGGGATCCATTCCGTAGCAAATGGAGTCAATAAGCCCATAACGGCAATTTTCCAACCTTTCCTGTTGTAAACGGCATACGGCTTAAAATAAGGTTCGCCGGTCCTTTCCACAATCGCATTGGCGCAAATTACATCTGCCCGGATTTCCGAATAAACTTTATCAAACACTTTTCTCCCTGCTGCAATGTCATGATTGCCAGGTGTTATTGCATTGTACGATAACCAATTGAAAATCTCTGAATAAATATGGGCATTTACTGTGTCTACATAATTGGCAAAGAAAACCTCCGGTGTTCCCTGTAAATTATCCCCGCCATCAAGCAGAATGAGATTGTTACCGTATTTTTCCCTTTGGTTCTTTATATAACCCGTTATGCCGGACATATCCCGGCCCAAAACACCGTGAAGATCGGTAGTCTGCAATATGACAAATGTTTCTGCTTCCCTATGGGTACAGGAAAGCATTAAAAATGCCGCTATTATCAGTATGCCGTATCTCATTTGTATTGCCAGTGAATTAGAGGTTCGGGATTAAATGGACTTCTGGAGGCTTCCCATTCCATAAATAATTTACGCATGTCCGTTTTACTTTCCCATACGATCCTGGCGGAAGCCGTAGCGGCATCCCATCCGGGTCCGTTAAACAAATGACCTCCCCCTCCCTGTGCCCTGTAGGAATTCATTACTACATGGTATTTTCTTTCAGGAACAAAAGCAAAGCCGTCTGCCATGCCGTGAATTATTATTCGGTCTCCCGCAGGCCGGTCTTTATATACGGTATACAAAATGCCGGCAGCCGTGTCAAAATTTATGATCGCTGTCTGATCATAGGAATATTCCAGGTAATCCTTTATTTCATTCCCGGTCATTTCAACTACACATAATGAATTTTCATAGGGGAACCAGGTAAAAAAATCTTTCAGGAACATCTGGCCTTCTTCTATGACAGCGTTAGGTTGAAGTGCAGATGCAAAGGAAACTTCAGGCAAGATATCGGACCCCAGACCGGCCAGGGCCAGTTGGCCTCTGTGTACCTCATCCAGCCATCTGCAGGGTCCTGAAAACACGTCGTTACTTTCCATGGAGTGTAATGTCCGGGCTATGGGCTTGCTTTCGTAATCGGATGCCAATTTGAAATAAGGGGCAAAATCCTGTATGTAAACAGGATCTGCAGGCAAATCCATTACGTCAATCAACTCTTGTTTTATGTGTACAGAAACCGGTTGGCCGGGAATTAATGTGATATCTGCCCGTGCCAGAGACCTGCCCCGGGCTCCGGGATTCATTAACCAGACAGTATCCTGTCTCTTATTAATCACTTGATGTAAGGCGGAACGGTGATCGTGTCCGTAACAGATTAAATCTATTCCCGGAACATTTTCTGCTATCCAAAAGGCGGCATTTTCATTGCCCAAAGGACCACCGGCTCCTCCCTGCGCACCTGTGTGAAACAATCCAATCACCAGGTCCGGGTCTTCGTTTTCATGAATATGAGAAACCCAATATTGGGCAGAAGCCTCTATGGATAAAAAATCAAGGCCGGGTCGCAATCGTTCGGCAACCCATGTGCTGACGTGAGGAGTCACCAATCCCAGTACAGCCACCCGGTAGCCTTTTACCGTAAAAATCTTGTAAGGGATAAAATAAGGTTCTCCGCTGGTTTTCCGTATGATATTTGCTGAGAGAACGGGAACTTCCGTTTGGCGGTATACACGGGAAAACACTTCCATTCCCGCTTCTATGTCGTGATTTCCCACAGTAACTGCTGTATAGGGAAACCAGTCAAAAAACGAAGCACAAAGATGTTTTCCGGTGGTATCCACATGTCCGGAGTAATAGATAGCCGGTGTCCCCTGCAGGTAATCTCCTACGTCAAAAAGCATAAGACGTGAACCGAATTCTTCCTGCGCATTTCTGATATAACCCGCCATCCCTG
>Ga0334898_1002136_pt1:17500-18995 | contig 18995 bp, 15 predicted proteins | sample GraSluR3_MG_10_FD_207228 | JGI IMG/M metagenome (GOLD analysis project Ga0334898, IMG submission 207228) | Sludge microbial communities from methane-producing bioreactor in Wageningen University, Netherlands - Granular Sludge_3_08-R3 | ecosystem: Engineered > Bioreactor > Anaerobic >... | reverse complement strand
CCAAGAGAAGTTTTGGTATTAAAGGGAAGGCCAAAGTCTACATAAAAACTGGAGCCAGAGAATATAAAAATCTACTTTTAGCCATCGGAAATATAGACTGGTTTGATATCAAAAATAAGGAAGAAAAATTCATAAAAGAACAAATTCCAAATTCCTCCCACCAAGTAGGGGATTGCATATACCTACCACACTATGATCCCACAGCTCCCAACAAAGTGGAGTATAAACAAACTCCTATACATTCTGAGGAATTTGGAATTTACCAAAATAAAGCCATAGAAGATGTTAAAACCTCTATGAATGATTTAGAAATTCTGAAGAGTGAAAGTAGAAATATTGAATCGGATAAAGTCGTCAAACAGTCTGAAAACGTTGAGATTGATTACAGAAACTTAACTTCTATTGAAAAGGCAATACTTACTCAGTTGGCAAGTTATTGTGAACATACTATTGGTTCGCTTATTGACGAACTTAAAAGCAGGTTCCCTGTAGTGGAGATCCAAAAAACCATAAATGACATGGAGGGCCATGGATGGCTGTCATAAAACGCCAGACCAAGCTCTCCCAACTACCTAAAAGATGCTCACATGAACCAATAAAACCTAACTACTTACTAAATTGGGAAAAACATAGGCCAGAGTTTAAAAAATTTATTTTATTACATTTAATTCAAGTTGCCGATGCTTACCGCAGCCCCAACTCCAAACTCACGGCTGAAAGACTAATTAACGAATTAAGCAGGAATATGGGGGGAATTATTAAACTGCAAGTCAAATTATACGTTGAAAACTTGATTTATCATGGATATCTTTCAGAATCTTATTTAGGTGGGGTCATCACCTGCACAGATAAAGTTTTTGATGAACTCAGTACTATAGACAAGATAATTGCTGAGAAAAACCTTAAAAAATCTGAAAATAAAGAAGAGGCCGAAGAATGAGGGGCCTTCAGTCATTCTATCAGTCATTTTACGGCCTAATTTTTTACAGGCACTTTCGAAGACCAACTTATTTTGAAAACATCAAATTCAGGATTCAATTTACAGTTGAAACTCCTAAAAGTTTGTACCTTCATGTGCACCGAAATAGTGGTAACCATCCATGTCTTATTCATACTTATGATCATGGAAGCCGGGGTAATTTAAAAATAAATAGTTCAGAAAAGATGGTGTTTGATAGGGTCTTCTTTGACTTTGATGTGAGTAATCCTAAGGTTAAAAAAATAAAAAAAGAACTCACAGATCTAAGAAGACATGGCCTGAAATATGAAAGGTCTAGGCAGGATGAGTTGAAGTACCAGCTGCAAGATCTAATAATAAATGATAAAATTGCAAAACTGGCTATTGAAGAGGCTAAATATTTTGCAATTAAGTTTAAAGAAACTTTTGGCAATTACCCTGTTCTTTTTTTCAGTGGCTGCAAAGGTTGCCACGCTTACACATTTTTTAAAGCCACAAGATTTAAAAACCTCAATCTTGCAGTTTTATGGTTTGCTC
>Ga0334898_1002136_pt1:0-12500 | contig 18995 bp, 15 predicted proteins | sample GraSluR3_MG_10_FD_207228 | JGI IMG/M metagenome (GOLD analysis project Ga0334898, IMG submission 207228) | Sludge microbial communities from methane-producing bioreactor in Wageningen University, Netherlands - Granular Sludge_3_08-R3 | ecosystem: Engineered > Bioreactor > Anaerobic >... | reverse complement strand
GACCTTATAAAATTTAAAGTATTTACAGATCGAAACTTTCATGCCAAAATTTATTTTTTTTATAATGGCAATGACATTATGGATGTTTTTGTAGGTTCTGCAAATTTAACATCAGCTGGTTTAAGTAGAAACATTGAACTCACCGCTCCTGTTTTAATGGATTATGAAATGAGAATGTCTCATAAACAATGGTTCCATAATCTGTGGAATATGGCATCATCCGACTTAAACGTTCTGGAAGTCATTAAAACTTATAAAAATAGTGATTTTATTTTTTATGAACCTAAAAAATTTTTTGAAAATTTAATAAAAATAATGGAAAAGGATTACCTTTTTTATAACTCCGACATAAGTGAAGATACTTTACTAGTTAAATTTCAGAGTTTTGACTTCTATCAAGTTATGAGCACATTAAATAAATATAATGGATGCATTTTAGCGTCTTCTGTAGGGCTAGGAAAATCTTATGTTGCTCTTGAGGTAATGCGCCACTTTGAAAAAAATAGCAACAAAGAAGCTCTTCTAATTGGCCCATCAGGACTTGTAAAAGGGGGTGTTTGGAATGAGTATCTCAAACTATATGATTTAGAGGTCGAAACAATTGGATATGGGGATTTACAGCAAAAAAATTTTGCTTATGACAAATATGTAGATTATGATTTGGTAGTTATAGATGAGGCACACAACTTACGTAATCCCTCTAATAGACGGAAAAATATGATGAAACTCATTAAAAATTCTCCTAACGCTAAATATCTTCTTTTAACTGCAACACCAATTAATATCAAGATCAGTGATTTGAACAGTTTAATAGACCTATTTTATGATATCAACGGGCAAAAGTGGATGGATAAGGAATTAAAAAACATTTATGAGATTTTTAAAACCAAAGTTAATCAACTAGAAAAAACATCTGATGATGATCCGAAAGAGCTTTTAAAAGAAGTATTAGACCTTCAAAATGATATAGAGAAAGAATTAATAGTAAAATCAACTCGAAGCATGATTAAACAATATTTTTCAGAAGATTTAATTAAATTAGCAGGTACAAATGAGTTACCAGAACCTGAAGTTCGGAAGGAAGCATATAATTATCCAAAAGAATATCATTACAAGTTTTTTGATATACTACCTGATTTTTTGTATGATTTGAATTATGAACATTCAAAATTTCGTATGGATGAAAAAAAAGGACCAATTTATTCTGAAGATAGAAATTTAATTCATATGTACAAATGGCTCCTTTATAAACGTGCTGAAAGTAGTTTATACTCTTTTTATAAATCTTTGAAACGTTTGAAAGAAAAATTAGAAATCTATAAATCCTATTTCGAAAACAAAATGTTAACATCAGATCTTAGTAAAATTGCTAATAAAGACTTAATTGAAAGATTATTGCTAAGTAAACAAATATATGATGCTTTTAAAGATGATAATTGTCGAAAAACCGTCATAAACAATATTAACCAGGATATAAGATCCATTTCTAAAATGCTTTTGGAGTTGGATCATCTTAAAGATGTTGCTCATTTTAAAGATGACACTAAACTTGAAAGACTCAAAAAAATTATGAGGAATAACTCAGATAAAAAATGCCTAATTTTTACAGAGTTCTTTGACACTTTATATTATTTGTTGGAAAACACGAAAGATGAGTTTAGTGTAAACTATGTAGCTGGTAGAAATTTGAGAAATCAAGTTATGAAGCCATCGCAAAAAGATAAAACGATTCAGAAGTTCAAAGACGGTGATTTTCAACATTTAATTTCAACAGAAGTTCTTTCTGAAGGATTTAACATTCCTGAAGCAGATATAGTTATCAATTATGATCTACCCTATAACCCAGTAAGAATGATTCAAAGAATAGGTAGAGCTACTAGGATAAACGTTCCCAAAAAGATTCAAATACGAAATTTCAATCCTGATGAGGATATTGATCAAGAGCTCAAACTAATTGAAAAACTCCAACTCAGAATATCGAACATTATCAGTATAATAGGAATAGATTACAATATTTGGTCTGATACAGAAGAAATGGTCAAAGAAAGAGAGAAAATAGATAGTGTAAATAAAATTGAGATTATAAAAGAGTTAAAAAGAAGGATAGCTGAAGAAGATCCAGAAAAAATATACAAGGTACAATTACGGGATGAATCAAAGCTTGATATTCTTATTAGGAAGAGTATTGAACATTATAATATTAAACACGACGATGTACCGATTAATAAACCATTGAAACCTATTTATACATCATTGGTAGGTAAAGAAGATAAATTTTATGGAATATATGAATTTAAAGATGATTATTATGAGTATGGAGTTCCGTTAGAATTTATTCAAGATCCACCAAGAATTATTAAAGGTTATAATAATAATGAAATCCTTCAATTCTGTGACGTAATCCGTAAAAAAATTTCGGAATTAAAGTACATAGAAGAAGATAGTTCTATTTTTAGTAGTAAGGATAAAGAACTTATAAATAAACTTAAAAAAATAAAAAAGAAAGTTCCTCCTCTTGTAGACACTATAAACCGAATTTTGACAGCTAAACTCCACACTAATCACTTGGTGGTGGATTTGGTTAAGAATGATATCTATCCTTCAATAAATAATGATGGGTTTACTTTTTTTAAAGAACGGAATAAAGTTAAGTTTTGGAAGGAAGAACTTGATATTATTTTAGAGCGTGAAAATGTGGAAGAAAGAATATTTTTGGAAGAATGGGCACAGAATCCGGAAGAATACAAAGATTCAATTAAAGCATTTATAATCTATAGGGGTGATGAGGATGTCTGAATTATATGATCTAAAATTTTTAGAGGATAAATTAGGTAAGTTTGATCAGTCCCTAAATTATCCAAGGATAAGCATGAGAGAAGCTTCTTTGATTTATGTTGAAGTAGATTCAACTAATGAACTTTTTGAGAAAATTCGAGAAATTAATGAAGATATAAACCAAAACCCTGCATTTATTTGGGGGTTTATACGAAATCTTAATACTGTACATGTTAGAAGGGCTCTGGGGGAGAATAAAATTTTTAACTACTCTCCTGCAATGAAAAGAACTGAATTTGTAAAGGGTAAAAAGAAAGTCCTAAATGATCTTTGTATTGATACTATAGATGATTTATTTGATCAAAAAGCAGTTTTTGATTATTTTTACATGAAGTTATGGGATTTAAGATTAGATCTAGCAAAGGAAATCAGAGATAATAACAAATTAAACGATAATATTGCTTTAATGGAAGCACAACACATTATTGACAGGATTATATTCACTTATTTCATTTGTCAGAAAGGATTGGTATCTGAAAAAGAATATGGGCCGATTACTGGTCAACAGTTATTCTCAGAGATAGTGTCACAAATGAGTGATCCATGGGAATATTTAAAAAAACTATTTTTCGAACTTTTTGCATTGGAAGATGTTGATGAAATAATTTTTGAAGGTGATGTTCATGTTATTGGTCCCTATCTTAATGGTGGACTATTTTTAGAAAGAAAAGTAAACGGTATAAATGAATCCTCATTAGTAATAAACAAAAAATGGAAAAAACACAGTTGGGACGACATTTTTGAGTTATTGAACAAATATACATGGATTATTGAAAATGAAATTCCGGATTATGACTATGATTATGAAGGAAATCTTACACCTGAAGTAATTGGTCATATCTATGAAAAATTTGTTATCACAATTGCAGGATTGGATGAATTAAAACTTGATAATTTGAATGTGACTAAATCGGGTGATCTTAAAAAAGGTAACAGGAAAATTGGCGCTTATTATACTCCCGAAGATGTTACAGACGTTATTTCAAGAAATACGATAAATAATTATTTATTAGAGCATCTAGGAGTGAATTCAGTTGATATTTATGATTTTTTCAATAAATCAGATGATGAAACTCTCCGAAAATCTTTAGAGATTTTAAATGAACTAAAAATTTGTGATCCTGCTTGTGGTTCTGGTGCTTTTTTACTAAAAGCTGGTGAAATTCTTTTGGAATATAAAACGAAAATAATGAAAAAATTAGGTAATGATTATGATAATTATTCCCTTAAAAAAGAAATAATCATAAATAATTTATACGGTGTGGATATTCAAAAAGAAGCTGTTGAAATTTGCAAATTAAGGCTTTGGTTGTGGTTAATAACTAGTTCTACTGGAAAAGTAGAACCATTACCTAATATTGAATACAACTTTGAAGCAGGAAATAGTCTTGTAGGATGGACTAATGAAAAACTGAGTCAAACAATATTAGTTAAAATTGATGAAAAAGTTTTATGGACACTAGATGCTCTTAAAATGGGATATGGGCCTGAACAGAAGAGAATTATCGACGAATCTATGGAATATTTAACAAAAACGGACATGGAAAATATTGCAAAAGGTATGTCTATTTTAAAGGGGTTATACTCTTACTCCAGTGGTGAAAATGCAGAAATATTGAAAAAAACAATTGAAAGAATAAAAAACGTCATTTATGGAGAATTAGACAGAATTTTCCATTATGATGTTATTGTAAAACAAGGAAAATTATCATTAGAGAATTATATAAATCTAAACCCATTTCATTGGAAAGTGGAATTCAATGACATATTTAAGAAGGGTGGATTTGACATAATAATTGGAAATCCACCTTATGGAAACATTTCGAATTCTGATGAACTCAAAATTTTCGAAAAAATGTATCCTCATTCTATTTCATCTAAAGATGCCTCTTGTTTCTTCATTGAAAGAAGTCCTAATTTTTTAACTGATGATGGCAAATTTGGAATGATAGTTCCTCTAAATATTTTGAGAATAGATAAATTTTTAGATGTAAGACGTTTTCTAACTGACAGTATAAATTTATACTTAATAATCGACGAAGGTAATCCTTTCGAGGGTCAAGTTGAACTTGAAATGATATCACTGTTTTATGATTTTGAACCCAGGGAAAAAATAGATGTTATTTCAAAGAAACCAGTTAAATCTCCCCCTCAAGGATTTACACTTGAAGATGTCAAGAATTATAATTACAGGTACATAATTTATAGAGATCCACTCTTTGAATTATTGATGAACGGTTCTGATTTTGAAGTGTTAAAAGTAGCCCAAGGAATCCCTAGAAGGGCTGATTATGATACAAATGGAGAATATCTATGTTTAAGTGCCATATCATTAGATCCGTATATAATTAGGAAAGATAAAATACAGGCAGATAGATTGGTGACTAATGATTTTATTAACAAAAAGAAATTAGGAAAACAATTAAAAGAATGTTTAATAACCCCATTTTCTCTTGGTAGAACAGGTAAAGTTACTGATATGGCATTTGAATGTGTTTTAAAACCAGAAGGTTATTTACCTGATGGTACTAGCATATTTATCCAGTTGAATAAACCCGTTGATAAATTATTCATGCTCCTTTTATTAAATTCAAGACTTATCAACTATTTCACTTGCAGATACCTTCTTTCATATGGAGTAAGAATTTTTAGGAACTATATATTCGATATTTTGCCTGTTAAATATCCCAATAATATAGAACCATACATTAAAATGTCTAAAATTGCCATGTTTCTTTCTCAACATTATTATGACAATTTCGTCTCTGAAAAGCGAGAAGATGAAGAACTTAAAAATCTTCACAAGAATGTTCATAATATGGCCAATTATCTGATATATGAGCTATATTTCAAGAATAATGTCAAATCAAACATTTCTGAACTTTTAAATCCTTATTTACCGGATATTCACTCGATCAAATCAGGAAATGAAAAATTAATTGCTATTAAAAAAGCTTTCACTGATTTTGAGACAAATAAAGAAATTAAAGATTGTATTTCTAAGATAAATTCAAATAAATGGGTAAAAACTATTGAAGCATTTAATGAAAATTAATATGATGTTTTGTGGGGTCAGGAAATGTTGGAACTTGAAATACGGGATGAAGATGAGGAACTGGCTAAACAATTTACAAACGTTTATTCAGAGATGAAATATGGTAAAAATGTATTAGGTGTTTCTGAAAAAAAATTTTATGACTTTATTTTTTCGGGTAAGTTAGGTGAACTTGTCTTCAGACGTTTATTAGATGAAAATAATATTTTAAACCAATGTGATGAAATATTGAAGCCGCATCCTGGAAAATATAAAAGGGAAGGTGCAGACTTCGTATTAACCAATTCTGGAGAAACTATTGATGTAAAAACTTCAGATGCCATGTATAAGACTAGATTATTAGTTAGAGAGGACCAAGTTAAAGCTAAAGTACATGATGTCTATTTGGGACAAAGGTTAAATCCTAATAAAAATGTAATTGAATGTTGGGGTTATATATGTGGAAATAAACTTAAATTAAGACCAATAGAGGATTTTGGTTATGGTCCTTGCAGATCCATATTTCTTAAAGATTTAATACCAATTGAAGAGTTTTTAGCAAAGGCGCAAAATCCGGCCTTTGTTTCAAAGGGGGAATTAATATGCAAAAAGTGAATCGCTGCTTAAAAGAATGGAACTCCACTGTTGAAGCCTTAGGACATGGCAAACAAACTTTTTTGATAAGATCTTATGATACTGCATTAGAAGGATTCTTTTTATATCCTACAGGATCCTATTCTATTCGTAAAGGCTATTTAGATGCGTTTAAGGAGGATTATTATAATTTTGTTGAAGAAAATTCACTTCCTCGCAAAAAAGGAAAACAAACTGAAATAAAATATTATGCTGATGTTGTTAAAATAATTAAAAAACCTAATTTGAGCATAAATCGATTATTAAAATATCATATCTGGACAAATGAACACGTTAGAGATTATCTGAAAAATTCGCAAGGTTATATTTGGTTACTTAGAGTTCACAAGCTTAAAAGACCTTTTTATGCAGATGAAAGTAAGGCCATAAGATATGTAAAGCTTAAAAGGGGCGTTTCTACTGATGGAATGATACCTGTAATTAATGATGATGATTTCAATAAAGTTTATTCTAAAATCAATTAAGCATCAGTTCATTCTTCAATGAGCTGATTTTTTAATTTCACCTTATTTTTGGCGTATTTTCAGAATAAACACTATTTTATTAATTATATTTCAGTTTTGCATTTAATATTCTTATTAATTTTTAGTTTATGTTCCAAACTTTGATATAAACTCGATTGACTTTCATAATATTCTTTAATTAATGCATTCACAACTACTTTGCCCTCAATGCATATTAGTGATTCTATAATAATCTTCCTAACTTCTTCATCTTCATCCTTCAAAGATTTTAATAGAGGTTTGGTTGCCCTTTTATCTTTAATAAACCCTAAATAGGACGCAGCTAATTTTCTTCGTTTTTTGTTTTCATGAGATAAATCGTCTATGAGCCCTTTTAAATCCATTTCATATAGATTATTCTCTTTTTCAATGTCAGAATATCTCATTTTTGGAACCTCTTTATTTAATAAAATGATATAATTTAAATATTGTTTTTTGGTGAAATCAGATAAAATTATTAATAATATTAGACTATTAACGATTAGACTTATTCTCTAAAAAAACTTTTCAATTATTGAAGTAAATTCATAAGATGATCGAAAACTTTACCAAAAATCAAAAAGATGCAATAAGACATTTTAAGGGGCCATTGTTAATCATTGCAGGTCCTGGTGCTGGAAAGACATTAGTTTTAATAGAACGTGTAAGATTTCTAATCAAAGAAAAAGCTGTTGCTCCGAATAAAATACTTTTAACAACATTTACATTAAAAGCTGCATCAGAATTAAAGGCTAAACTCATTAAAAAAATTGGTCCAGAAGCAGAACCTGTTCGGATATCTAATATTCACTCTTTTTGCCATACAATTTTAGATAATTATTCAGACTGTCATGATTTTGGAGCTACATTCGATGTTCTAGATGAGGGAATGCAAATCATGTTCCTAAGGAATCATCTTGATGATTTAGAAATAACAGAACATAAATTTAAAGACATAATCTCTTTCTATAATAAATGCAGCGAGAATTGCATTCCTCCTGATAGACTTATAGAAAAAGTAAATAAGCTTTACCCAAACAGGAATAATTTCTTAAAGATATGCAGATCTTACAAAAGGTACCTAGAACTACTTGAAGAGAATAGAAAAATCGATTTTGCTGGTCTCCAAAGAATAGTATTAAACCTTCTAGAAGAAAATGAAGAAGTTTTAGAAGATATAAGAAATAATATTGAGTTTATCCTTGTAGATGAATACCAAGATACAAATCCTCTTCAGGATAAGATTTTTGAGCTTATTGCCAAACCCAAATGCAACATTTGTGTGGTAGGTGATGATGACCAGAGTATATATGCTTTTAGGGGCGCTGAAGTTGAAAATTTCATTAAATTCCCCGAAAAGTATCCAAACACTAAGATCGTGAGGCTAGACACAAATTTTCGCTCCAATGCTAACATTATTGATATTTCTGAAGAATTTATTAAGAACTATAGGATACTTAATAAGACTATTAAACCAGATAGGGAAAAGGGAAATGACGTTATTCTGTTAAAAAATGATGATGATGACAGTGAAGCTAAAGAAATTGTTAAACTCATAAAGGAGATGAAAAAAAAGCAAATAATCCCTCATTATGGGTATGTGACATTGCTATTTAGAAGCATTAAACATGATGCAAAAAAGATAATAAAAGAATTGAAAGAACAAGGATTACCTTATACAGTTAGGGAAGATCCCATGTTCCTTAAGCGAGAAGAAATACGTACAATGCTTTATCTTCTCCATTATGTTGATCCAAATAATAACTATGAGGGTCGCTTAAGACGTCGGTGGGGTCGATGGTGGAACAATTCCCAGTTAGAAACTGAATTCATCAACTTAACTCCAGAAACCATTAAATCTCTGCATCAACTAGGAGAAGATAGGAATATTAATTCAATAATTACTTCGGAAGAATTTGTTGAAATTGGGATTTTTAATGAAGATGATATTGGAAAGATATCTCGATTAAACAAACTCAAAAAAGAAGTACCAAATATAAATCAAGATGTTCTATTTGTTTTTTATGAAATATTAAAAGCTACTGGTTATCTTAAAAGACTTTTAAGTGATGAAAATGAGGAGAATGTAAAAAAACTATTCTATCTTGCTAGATTAAGCTCAATTATAAATAAATATAATTATCTATCCAAGGAAGCTAGTATTGAAGATTTTTTGAAGTTTCTTCACAATTTGCCAAGGAAATTATATTATGATGAGGCGCTATCAGAAGATCACAAAGCACTGAAATTAATGACTATCCATCAAGCGAAGGGGCTTGAATTTCCTGTTGTTTTTATCTGTAGTGTAATCAAGAGTAAATTCCGGATCATTGGTGCTCAAAATGAAACTCTACCCATTCCAGATGACTTACTTATGAACAAAGCAAAAAACCCGAAATATGAAGAAGGACGTATATTTTATGTAGCGATGACTCGAGCGCAAGACAATTTAATCATATCTAGCTATAAGAATATGGATAGAAGCCTAATAGATTACTCAACCTTCATTACTCATGACATAGGGACTGACAAATTTTCAGACGTTAATGCTATTATTAGCCCATGTGAAGTGAGGGAAAATATTAAAGACTTTCAAAACATCTCTTATTCATCAATCCAAACATACGAAATATGTCCTGCCCTATATAAAATTAATCATTACTACTTTTTTGAAACAGAACCCACATACTTACAGAAATATGGCATTATCTTACACAAATGTTTGAACAAACTACACTTAGCCATCGGAAATTATGAGACCATAAACGAGAAAAAAATTGGAAGTATTATTGATAATTGTTGGGTAAAAATTTATGAAACAGAAACAGAGGATGAGGAAAAAAAGAGAATATTAACAAAAAAGCTATGGGAATACTATCAAATCAACAAAAAAAATATTAAAAAGGTTATATCAACAGAAGAATCTTTCTCCGTCAATACTAAAGATGTTTCGGTAGAGGGAAGGATAGATCTGATTATGGAAAATGAGGATGGAAAACTAGAACTATTGGACTTTAAGGTGAGTGGAAAAAAAGATTGGCAACTGAAAGAGGTAGAACATCAATTAAAAGTTTACAGATACGCTCTCAATGAAGAATATAATTTTGATAAAATAGCTGTTTATCACTTCTTTGATAATGAAAAAACATATTTTGACTATAATGAAGAAGACTTGGAAGAAACTAAACAACATTTAGAATTGATTGGTGAAAAAATAATTAATGGTAATTTTAATCAGGAAAAGAGCAGTTATTGTACGAAATGCTTCTTTAATTTTTGTTGTGAACTTTAATTGAGAATCTTCAATTTCTATTATTTCAATGGTTGTTTTTAAAGGTTAAAAACAGCTAATCCAAACATAATAGCTGACTTTAAGGTGGTATAATTTGAGACGGATATCCTTAAAAAAAATCCCCTTAATTGTGGGGGAAGTGAATAATAATAAAACAGTGTTTCAGTAAATTTACTTCGTTATTCAATGCTCACAATATTTATATTCCATGAATGATAGAATTATTTTTAGATAAGTACCTGAAAAAATCAAAAAAGAGGATAAGTAACGCAAAGGATCGGTTATGTACGGTTAAGTTCTGTAATTTCTTTTTTTACTATTTTGATTATTTTTTAAGATATTTTTTTACATTCTGTTAGAATTAGAAAGACCGGTTTTAATTGTAGGTATGGTAATGCCTCATCTATATCATACACTTTAAATTTTTCATTTTTTGTTCATGTATAATCTTAATCAAAATAACTATTTTTTTAATTAAAGTCTGTATGTTTACTATATGGATACTGAAAGGAAATATTAAGATTATTGAAGTAATTTTTAGTTTATTTCGAGGAGAAAAATATAATTTGAAACAATTTAATGTTATTATATGAATCTAATAATATTAATTTCACATATCATACTACTATAAAAGTTTGAATTGTTCAAGGGGTTGAAAAATGCATTTTAATAAAAAAACGAGTTATATGCTCTGGGTTTCAGCACTCCACATTATATTTTTTTATTAGTTTGGACTTTGTAACTTTATTTATGGGACGATTAGGAAATTTGTTCTTGGCTATTTGATATAAAATATAATTATTTCACATTTTTTAACATTTCTAACACCATTTCTTCTAATTTATCTACTTTAGCTTCCATTTTAGCATCTTTTAGCTTCTGTTCATCTTTCATTTGCTCAAGTTGTTCATCTTTTTTATTCAACTCATTAACAATATTTTTAACTTCTTCAGATGATATACGTTCTATTTTAACTTTTTTAAGCATTAAATGGTTAACATATTTTGTGTAACGATTTTTAAGGTCTTCCTCATTGGTTTTAAAATAAGATTCGGTGGTTGAATGTATACTATGTCCAAGGAACCAATCCACAACTAGTTTATCGGCCCCATTGGAATAAAGAGTGGTTGTGAAAAATTTTCTAAGTTGATGGGATGTGAAAACACGCCTATTCTTGCTTCTAAATCCTAACTTTAGTTTATCATTCAATCGATGGAATATATATAGAAAGGCCATATCTGATAATTTCTTTTTTTGGTCGCTGATAAAAAGGGGGTCTTCTTGACTTTTGGGGGCGATATTGTGTCTCTGTCTTTCTGATAAATACTCTAAGATGGCGTCTGTTGATTCTGGACTGTTAAATGTATAATATGGTTTACTGGTTTTTACTCTGTGTATTTTCCAGGTTCCTATCAGGTTGTTCTGATTTTTTAGTTTATCATAGATCAGTTCAATATCAAAATAATTTGATTTGTTAAGTTCAATGTATTCTAGTATCCCCTTTAAAAAGTCTCCGTAGGTTAAATTTTTAACCTCAGCAGCACCCATTCCCGATGAAAGCATTAATAATACAATTGCTTTGTCTCTTAAGTTAGCAATATCTACTATTTTTTTAATCAAGTCTATTGAAATGGTTTCTTCTAAGCTAATATTGGAATTTTGTTTTTTGAATTTTATGGAAGGTACATCAATGTCTAAGCTACGATAAAATGATTTCACAGTTGTTATGTTGATCTTTACAGCGGTGTTGGTTGTTCCTTCGTCTTCCAGGTACTTCTTATAATCAATGAGATAGCGTTTTATTCTGCGTTTCCTGGTTTTGATAGCTGAATCCTGTTCATCTTCGGCCTCTTCAATTAATTCAGTTGGGGTTTTTCCAAGGAAATTACAATATCTGGTTATACGGTGCATGTAGGTCCTTTTAGTACTATCCCCTATGTCCCTACTTTCTATAAAATCAATGTAACAATCATCCTTTTTGACATCTGAGGAAAGTATTTTATTCTCCATGTTACAACTTATATGTATAAATTTTATAAATAATTAACTCTAAATATAACAACATTAGTAGGTATAATATTGAAACACAACAACATAACCCCAGACCCAATTGTATCCGAAAAAAAGACTTCCACCGGTTTGGAAGATCCAGGAAAAGAAACCAAGATGGTTGTACTCCAATCCATTGGCTATCCTTTCCTGT